>OIYP01000345.1_pt1 | contig 31333 bp, 28 predicted proteins | sample 1588261 | NCBI WGS metagenome assembly OIYP01 (sample SAMN03283293) | human gut metagenome | biome: human-associated habitat; material: feces | host: Homo sapiens | place: Peru | collected 2012
GCTACGAGATTGTCGGCTTGATTTTTTCCAAATTTTAAATGGTGTTTAGTATAATTCTCGATCGTTCTGTAGACAAAGCCGACAGATAGAATAAATCCAGTCAGGTCACTGCGTTGACCTTGGAAAGCGACCGCAGTAAGGCTCGCCGCCTTTCAAGGGAGCTTGACGCAGAATGAACTTATTATAGGTCACCTCTAAAAACCACCGGCTAAAGCCTTAGCACCTCATCTGCTTGCGAAGACAGGTTCTTATATTCCTTTGTCAAGTATCTTATAAACAAGCTCCATATCAAGGTTATTTCGGACATTTTTGGCGAGGATATCAAACTGCATTTCCTTGTAGGCTTTGCGGTCGGTCTTTCCGCCGCCGTAGGTCAGACCCTTGCGTTCAAACAATGTTTTCACAATGCACTCGGAAACCTCTGCGCTGTCGAAAATACCGTGGATATAACAGCCGTAAACGCTGCCACTTTGTGCGCCGAGGTCGGTATTTTCGCAGGATAGAAGCGGCGTTCCCTCGGAAATCGTCCTGCCGTTGTGAATTTCGTAGCCGTAAAATTTTGCTCCCGAAAGGTCATAGAAAGCTCCGCTGACCTCGGCGAACCTGCCCTCTGTTCTGCTGCGTGTTTTCTCACTTAAAAAATCGGTTTTGAGCTTCAGAAGTCCCATTCCGCTTATCGAGCCGCCGCCCTCTGCACCAACAGAATCGGTGATAACTTCGCCGAGCATCTGGTATCCGCCGCATATCCCGAACACGGGAACTCCGTTTGAAACGCATTTTTTCACCATTGCTTCGATGCCGCTCTCACGCAGCCATTTCATATCCGAGATAGTGCTTTTCGTTCCCGGAACGATTATCATATCCGCATCGGAAAGCTCCTGCGGCTTTGTGACATAGCGCACAGAAACGCCGTCATACTGCGAGAACACGTCAAAATCGGTAAAGTTAGATATTCTCGGCAGTCGGATAACAGCAATATTGACTAAGCCTTTTTCGCCGTTTCTGAGCTTTTCCGAAAGACTGTCCTCGTCCTCGATATCGCAGTTTATGTACGGCACAACTCCGACAACGGGTTTGTTCCCACGCTCTTCAAGCATTTTTACGCCGTCCGCAAAGATGCTTTTATCACCTCGGAATTTGTTCACGATAAGTCCTTTTACGATGCTCCGCTCGTCCTCGTCAAGAAGCATAAGCGTTCCGAGAAGCTGTGCGAAAACGCCGCCTCGGTCGATATCCCCCGTGAGCAGAACGGGCGCATTCGCAAGCTTCGCCATGCCCATATTTACGATATCGTCACGCTTCAGATTTATCTCGGCAGGACTGCCTGCGCCCTCGATAACGATGATATCATACTGCGAAGCGAGTTCGTTATAAGCTTTCATAATGTCGGGGATAAGGTCTTTTTTATGTCGGAAATAATCGACCGCTTTCATATTTCCCCTGACTTCGCCGTTGACGATGACCTGCGAACCAACATCGGTCGTCGGCTTCAAAAGTATCGGATTCATCAGCACGGACGGCTCAATTCCTGCCGCTTCCGCCTGCATTGCCTGCGCTCTGCCCATTTCCAGCCCGTCCGAGGTTATATACGAGTTGAGTGCCATATTCTGTGACTTGAACGGAGCGGCGGAATAGCCGTCCTGCTTAAAAATTCTGCAAAGGGCAGCGGCGATGAAGCTTTTTCCCGAGTTTGACATCGTTCCCTGTATCATTATTGCTTTAGCTTTTTTAGCCATTCAGGCACCTCTCTATCGCACTCACAAGTGCTGAATTTTCTTCGTGCGAACGCACCGCTATACGAAAATAGCCTTGCTCCAAGCCGTCAAAATTCGCACAATTTCTTATAAGAATTTTCTCACTTAAAAGCATTTCGTCAAGCGGAAGCTTCGTATAAAAAAGAATGAAATTTGCTTCGGACGGATAGACTTTGAAACCGAAATTTTGCAGTTTTTCCGTCAGAAATTCTCGCTCTTTTTTTACAAGTTCAAGTGTTTTTTCAAGATAGAATTTTTCATCAAGAGCCGCCTCTCCTGCCGTCTGCGCAGGTGCGGAAACGCTCCAGAACTGCCCGTTTCTGCGGACTTTTTCGGCAAGCTTTATATCACCGAAAAGAGCGTAGCCGAGCCGCAGTCCTGCCATTGCATAAATTTTCGTGAACGCTTTGAGAACGACAACGTTCGGGTTCATAAACTGCTCTGCGTGAGCGGCATTTTCGGTAAAATCGATGAAACATTCGTCGCAGAGAAAAACGATATCGTTCGCTCTGCATTTTTCGCAGATTCGGCGCAGAAGCTCACCGTCTATAGTTTGTCCCGTTGGGTTGTTCGGGGTGGATAAAATAAGCATTTGAACACTTTCGTCAAGCATTTCAAGAATTTTTTCATCGAGTGCGAAGCCGCTTTTCTCCGAAAGAAAATATGCCGAAATTTCAGAGCCGCTCTGCATGAGTGCCTTTGAATATTCGCCGAAGGACGGTGCGCAGACAACGGCTTTTTGGGGGTTTACCGTCTGTACGATTCGGAAAATAAGGTCAGCCGCACCGTTTCCGCAGACGATATTTTCGGGTGGAAAATCCTCTTGCTCGGAAAGCTTTTTTACAAGGCATCGGCAGAACGGGTCGGGGTATTTTTCCCATTCGGATATGCTTTTCTGAAGTGCATTTTTAACGCTTTCGGGCATACCGAGCGGATTGAGGTTTGCCGAGAAATCATACACTATCTCACGTTCAAAAATGTCGCCGCCGTGTTCATTTTTTATCATAGCAGACCTCCGAAAATGACCGCTCTCAGCGCCGCACCGACAATAAGCACTATGACCGATGAGCAGTACATAAGCCTGTTCGCACGGCGGATATCCTCGCTTTCGGGGGTACGGATATCATCACCGATGAACTCTTTTTTATGAAGCTCGCCGAAGTAATATGCATCACCTGCAAGGCGGATATCGAGCGCACCTGCGCAGACCGATTCCGTTTGTGCGGAGTTCGGGCTGGCGTGTTTCCTGCGGTCACGCTTCCATATCCGAGCGGCATTTTTTCCGTCCGCTCCGAGCATATACGCCGAAAGTATCATCACGAGCGCAGTCAGCCTTGACGGGATAAAGTTCAGCACGTCGTCAAGCTTTGCGGCAAAACGTCCGATGTCGATGTATTTTTCATTCGTATAGCCTATCATCGAATCCATTGTGTTTGCGGCTTTGTAGAAGAATCCGAGCGGTGCGCCGCCGAGCGCAATGTACATTATCGGTGCGGTCACGCCGTCCGAGGTGTTTTCTGCGACCGTTTCAACAGCCGCTTTGACGATGCCCGTTTCGTCCAGAACATCGGTATCTCTTCCGACTATCATCGACACGGCCTGACGGGCTTTTTCGATATCCTTTTCCTCGACAGCATGACAGACCTTCATGCTTTCTTTCTGCAAGCACCGAGCCGCAACAAGCTGCCAGCACATCACGCTTTCCACTGCCAAGCCGAGGTAAATATTAATTTTATAGCACACCAAAAGCACTGCAAGCGGTATCAGAGTTGACACGATAAGCACGGTCAGCGCAAGAAAAACTCCGCCTTTGTGCAGATTTTTGAACCTGCTGCGGACGAACTTTTCCAGCTTTGAGATAAGCGTTCCGATAGCTCTTATCGGGTGCGGAAAATTATATGGGTCGCCGACAAAAATGTCGATGACAAAGCCGACAAGCATCGGCAGAGCGCAGATAAAACCTTTCATTTTTCGTTAAATTCTTTCCGTAATAATTATTTTTTCGCCGTCAAACTCGGTCACGAAGCCGTGGGCGTTCGGCACTTGAAAATCGTAGTAGCCGCCCTTGGGATAAGCGTATTTTTCGAGAACGGACATTATCGTTCCGCCGTGTACAACGAGGGCAAGGACGGTGTTTTCGTCAGATCCTGCGACAGCTTTTTCAAACTCCGCAATGCACCTTTTCCTGAAGTTGAAAGGCGTTTCACCATTCGGAAAAGGCGCTGTTCCGCCGCTGTCTATCCATTTCTGATAGTTGGAATTACCCGTCAGTTCACGGTAATTTTTACCCTCAAAGTCGCCGAAATCGCACTCACGGAAATCATTGCAGACGGTAACATTTTTATCGGGATAGATAAGCTTGGAGGTTTGCAGACAGCGTTTCATCGGGCTTGCGAGAACTTCGTCACAATTGGGATATTTTATGCTTTCAAGTTCGCTGATGCCCTCTTCACAGAGAGGTTCGTCCGTCCTGCCGATGTACCTTTTTTCAAGGTTTCCTGCGGTCTTGCCGTGGCGGATAAAAATCATCTTCACGCTTTGTTCTCCCCTTTTATTGTGGTCGGGATACCGCAGGTAAGGCGAATCACCTCGCTTGAATTTCTTGCGATAAGACAGCCTGCACGTCCCGTTTCTTCACGCCAAATTCGGTCACTTTTTTCGAGAGGGATTATTCCTGCGCCTATCTCATTTATTATAACAACAGCATTTTGGTTTTCTTTGCATAGCCGCTCGGTAAAGGTCTGAACATCGGCATTTTCTTCAAGCAGACGCTTTACAATGAGCTGAAAATCGGCAATGCACTTCGCAGAAAAAACTGCTTCAATAGAACAATTCTCACCGTTCAGGATCTCTTCGTCCGAGAAGCCGAAACGCTTTTTCGCATAGTCTTTTTTGCCGCTGAACGCTCCTCCCGTTATCATTATCATAACAGCACCTCCAGCTTTTCTCCGACAAAGGCAAAAACGAGCACAGCCATTTCGCAAATCTGTAAGAACCAGCCTGCGAGGTCGCCCGTTATCCCTCCGAAGTTTTTGTACGATGATACTCTATAGTAAACGAATGTCAGGACTGCGCCGAGTATTGCACAGCCTCCGACAATGAGGCCTGCGCCGAGCATCGCCCCGACCGATAAAACCGTAACGGCAGCAAGCACTGCAACGGTAACATTTTTATGCGCAGGCTTGGCGAAGCTTTGGAGTGCGCCGTCCTTTTTTGCACCTTTGAACGTAACGGCGGCAAGACCGCTCAACGCTCTTGAAAGCACGAATCCAACTGCGATAACGACAGCTGCGGCGGTGCTTTTCATCTCGGACAGCAATGCTGTTTGCAGTATTAGATACACGCTGACCTTCATCACTGCGAACGAGCCGATGTGCGGATCACTCATAATTTTTAGCTTGGTTTCTCTGTCGGCGCAGGAGGCTTGTGCGTCCGTCACGTCGCAGAAACCGTCAAGGTGTATGCCCCCCGTTATGAGCAGTGGGATAAACACAGAAACAGCTCCGCAGAGGAACGAGCCAACGCCGAGCAGACCGCAGATATATCTCCACAAAAGAAATATTGCGCCCGAAACTGCACCGATGAGCGGAAAGAAACAGAGCGCATAACGGCGATTCTCCTCTTTCCATTCGACCTGCGGCATCGGTATGCGTGAATACATCAGAAATGCGCTTGCAAGCGATTTGAAAACTGTCATTTTATCGTTCCTTTCAGCGGCACGGGAACGCCGTACACGCACTCGACAACAAGGTCGGAAAGCTCCGCAGTTCGGCGGTTTATCTCGCCCATTGCCCTTATATATTCGGATGTTCCCTCGGCATAGGAAATGCCGTCGCTGCCGACCTCGTTCGTGACGATGACGAGCAGCTTTGTTCGGCTTCTGAGCTGCTTTATCCCGTCAATAATTTTATCGGCAGGATAAGTCATTTCTTCGCCGCAGAACATTTCGTTAGCGCAGAGATTTCCCATACATTCGAGCAGGACTCCGCAGCTTTCGGGGACATTCACGCTGCCGATATCCGTATATTTTTCTATCGTTTCAAAGCCTTTTCCCGAACGCATTTTTCGGTGGCGTTCAATTGCGGCAAAAGCCTCTTCGCCGTAAGGCTGCATCGTTGCGATGTAAATCTTTTCACCCGAAAAATTATTGAAAAGAGATTCGGCAAAGTGCGATTTTCCGCATTTTGAGCCGCCCGTTACAAGGACTGTCATTTCAGTTCCACATACCTTTCCATTCCCATTTCGTCAAAGCGGTGAGCGCTGTTATAAACGCTGAGCGCACCATCAAGCAGCGGCAGGAGCATAATTCCGCCCGTCCCCTCGCCAAGGCGCATTTCAGCCGTTATGAGCGGCTTCAAGCCGAGCTTTTCAAGCAGCATTTTGCCCGATATTTCGCCCGAAACGTGGCTTGCGAGCATATAATCCTTCGCAAACGGGCAAATTTCACAGGCGAGAAGTGCTGCGACAGCCGATATCACGCCGTCAATGACGATAGGAACGTGACAGACCGCTCCTCCGAGAAAAATTCCCGTCATTCCTGCAATATCATAGCCTCCGAGCTTTGCAAGCAGCTCAACAGGCTTGGTCTTGTCGGGTCTGTTTATGGCAATTGCACGTTCGACAACGGAAATTTTACGTTCAAGACCTGCGCTGTCCAGTCCTGCACCTCTGCCCGTGATCTCTTTCGGCGAAATATTGAGCAGAACAGATGCGAGTGCTGCGGAAGTGGTGGTATTTCCTATCCCCATTTCACCCGTGATGATAATATCGGCTTGGCTGTCACGGACGATATCCATTCCGACGGCAATTGCTTTTTCGGCTTGTTCGGTCGTCATTGCTGCACCCTCGGCAATATTTTTTGTACCGTAAGAAATTTTCCGTTTCAGAAGCTTTTCGCTTTCAACATCACGATCAATGCCGATATCAACGGCGGTAACGCTTGCATTATAAAGCTTTGCGAGGACGTTTATATTCGACCTGCCCTCGGCTATCTCCTTTGCGCAGAGTGTGGTCACGGAGCTGTCCGACTGGGAAACGCCCTCTTTTACAACGCCGTTATCGGCGCACATCACGACCGCCTGACGGCTGTTTATTTTAACGTTCGGAGTGCCTTGGACGGCGGCTATTTTCTCCACGGCTTCTTCGAGCAGACCTAAGCTGCCGAGCGGTTTCGCCACGCTGTTCCAATGCTCTCTTGCTGCCTTTGCGGAAGCTTTATCCGCAGGAGTTATATTTTTTATCCTGTTCATTTTTCTCTCCAAAGCCTTTCACGATATGCTGAAAAGTGCTGTATAAAAATCACGCAGATCCGCACGGTCGATACGTCTGTCCTTTGTCATTTCATAAAAGTCCATATCGAGATATTCCGTTTTCAGCTTGTCGGAATAGAAATATTCTCCGTTGTAAAATGTATTCTGCGAGCACCAAGTCGTATCAAAGAAATGCCAGTTGCCATCGCAGAAAACGGCGTTCCATTCGTGATTCGTGCGGACATTTTTCCAGTCGGGATAATCGCAAAGTCCCTCTTCCGCACCGCCGCGGAAATTTACTGTACATATCCCCTGAGCTTGGCAGAGAGCGGCGAAAAGGTTGGAATAGCCTGCGCAGGTGGCTGTCTTGGTCGAGATGACCTGTTCAAGGCTTATCACATCGGCATTGACGCTCGTTGACGCTGCATCGCTGTTATAACAGATATTGTGAACCACCCAATCGGCTATCGCGTTCGCTTTTTCAAGCTGCGTTTCGCTGCCGATACAAATCTCGTCCGAAAGCTGCTTCACTTCGGACATAATGATATAATATGTACTTTTTTCGCCGTCGGTCGAAATATAATCGACAACATAGCTTGGGTCGTTCTGCTGTATTTTACCGAGATAGATCTTGTTATGCCCGAAAAGTTCGGCGTTGCCTATTTCACTTCCGTTCAAATCGGGAACGCTTGTCGGAAGCTGTATTTTTAAAGTTTTCATAGACGAAGCAAGCTGTTCGGCAAGGTTTGTTTTTTCATAGAGAAAATCTATCTCATTCTGCTTGTGTTTAAGTTTAAAAGATGCATTGTCAAGCTGCTTGGATATTTCGCTGCACTGCGAGGCGGTTTCGCTGATCTTTGCTTCCAGACTGCTTTTTTCCATATAATAAAACACGAGCAAGACTATCAGAACAACGATGAAAAGCAAATATATGACAACATTGCTTTTTATGCGTTTGCCATTATCAGACTTCATATAAAATCACTCCCCGAAATGGATTCGATTCAATTATAACATTTTTTCTCCCCGATTTCAATATTTTACCGAGAAAAAAACAATGCTCCTCTGACAAAAAACGACAGCGAGGAGCATTTCATCGATATTTTATTTTACTGTGGCTTCAAGCCTTTTTGCTGTTTCTTTTTCTTATGTAAAATGTATATTTAATATCTATAACATCTCTATATGATATGAATATCTTAAGGTCACCTCTAATACTAAACACCAATAAAATACAGGAAAAAATCTGCGCCGAAATCCAATATAAACCTGTTTTCAACAGCTACAAGATTGTCGGCTTGATTTTTTCCAGATTTTAAATGGTGTTTAGTATAAAAAACTGCGGATATTTTGTTTAGGAGAGCATTATTACCGGTATTTCCATTGATCGGAAGAAAGCTGCATATCAACCATATGCTTATAGATGCCGTTGGCTTTTCTGAGTTCTTCGGGTGTACCCTGCTCGGCAACTTTTCCGTCCTTGAGAACGACTATTTTATCAACGCCGTCAACGGTTCTCATTCTGTGTGCGATGATAAGAACGGTCTTATTGCGGATAAGCTTTGAAATGGACTCCTGAATGAGCGATTCGTTATCGACGTCAAGTGAAGCTGTAGCTTCGTCCATAAGAATGATAGGCGCATCTTTGAGGAACGCTCTTGCGATGGAGATACGCTGTCTTTCGCCGCCAGAAAGCTCCGAGCCGTTCTCGCCGATCATACTGTTCCACTTTTCGGGCATTTTCTCGACGAAATCTTCGCAGTGTGCGAGCCTTGCGGCAGCCATTACTTCTTCATCGGTTGCGTCCTTTTTGCCTATTCGGATATTTTCCATAACGGTATTGTTAAAGAGCGTTACGTCCTGAAAAACGATAGAATAGAGCGAAAGAAGCTTTTCGGGGTCTATCTTCGACACGTTCATACCGCCGACCGTGATAGTTCCCTTGTCGTTGTCCCAGAACCTTGCGGCGAGTCTTGAAACTGTGGTCTTGCCGCCGCCGGACGGTCCGATAAGAGCGGTAACTTCGCCCTGCTTTGCGGTGAAGCTTACATCGGAAAGAACCTGCTCACCGTCTTTATAGGAGAAAGCAACGTGGTCGAATTTGATGTCGCAGCCCTTGTTGTCGAGAGTTTCGCTGCCCGTCTGTTCTTCGTGGGAAAGTATCTCGTCCATACGTCTGCAGTTCGCATCGAGGCTGATTATTGCGGCAACGTTCTGTAGTGCGATCTGGAACGGTTCGTACATTCTTGTCACAACGAGGAGGAACATAAAGAGTGTGAGAACGCTTATTTCGCCCTTGATAAGAAGCGAACTGCCAACAACTGCAACTGTGCCTATACCGAGTTTGAGTATCATCTGTGCGGAGCATACAAAAGCTGCGTTTGCAAATTCAGAGACGATAGCGTGGTTTTCAACGGCTTTTATCTTCCTGTTAAGTCCTTCCATATAGGTATCGGTCATATTGTAGGAACGAAGGTCACGGAGAGTTTCAAGTCCCTCCTGTATTCCGTCAAGACATTCAACACGGTACTTCATCGTCTTATCGTGAACCTTTGACATTACGGTTTTTGAGCTTATAACGATGATGAATGCAACGGGCATTACCCATACTGCGGCGAGAGCCATTCTCCAATCGAAGAAGAAAAGGCTTATAACAACAATAGCTGCGGAAACGATCGAACCGACAAGTTCGGGTATCCAGTGCGAAGAGCCTGTTTCGATAAGGGAGCAGTCGCTCATTATCGTATTCGTAAGGTCGGCGAGGTCTTTTTTACCGAAGAAAGAGAGCGGTATTTTGCGGAGCTTTTCGGCGAGGGTTCTTCTTCTGACACCGCTTTCGATATAGGTCGAAAGGAATGTCGATCTGTACTGGAATACCGCCGTCAATGCGATAAGTATGAGAACTGCGATTATTGCAATGATAAAGAAGCTGAATTTTTCCCCCGGTAAGTCGCCGTCAAGCAGATAGTACGAGAGCATATAGAGAAGTCCGACAGGGAGCATAAGCACAAGATCAGCCAATGTAACGGCAACGAAAGCCTTTATCATACCCTTTGCGCCATTATCGGAAAGCGCATATTTATGTTTTAGTTTTTCTGTAAGCTTCATATTTTACACGCCTGCCTTTCCAACCTGCCAGTTGACGGATTTGTTGTATTCGTTCCACATACGGCTGTAGATACCGTTCCTGGCAACAAGTTCGCTGTGCCTGCCGCTCTCTGCGATCTTTCCGTCAGAAAGAACATAGATGCAGTCGGCGTTCGTAACGGTCGATAATCTGTGGGCGATCATGATAACCGTCTTATCCTTTGAGAGCTTTTCAAAAGCCTGCTGAACAAGGCGCTCGTTATCGGGGTCGGCAAATGCTGTTGCTTCGTCAAGGATTAGCACGGGGGCGTTTTTGAGAAATGCTCTTGCGATAGAAAGGCGCTGACATTCGCCGCCCGAAACGTAGATACCCTTTGAACCTATCATAGTATTAACGCCGTCTGGGAATTTTTCGATGATATCCATACACTGAGCGTCACGGAGAGCCTGCATTACCTCTTCATCGGTTGCATCGGGTCTGCCCATACGGACGTTATCCATAATGCTCATTTTAAGAAGCTTGCTGTCCTGAAAAACGTAGGAAACGTACTTCATAAGCTCGTCCGAGGGGATATTGCGGACATCTGCGCCGCCGATCTTGACAGCTCCCCTCTTTACGTCCCAGAAACGTGCGATAAGCGAAGCGAGAGTGGTCTTGCCGCCGCCCGACGGACCTACAAGTGCGATATGTTCGCCTGCTTTTACTGAGAGATCAATGCCGTCAATAGCGTTGACTTCGGAATTTTCGTATGCGAAGATAACATTGTCGAGAGTGATAGAGGGATCCTGCGGCTTTTCGTGCTTTTTCGATTCGGAAAGCGGTTCTGTTCCGAGAATTTCATACATTCTGTTGAGAGCATCGTCAACTATCATCTGCGATTCGCCTGCGTAAGCGACTTTCATAAGCGTTACTGTAAGTACGGAGGTTATCAGCACATAGAAGAACAGATTGAGGATAAAATCGTTCGTTACGCCGTGCGAAGTAAGCTTGAATGCGGCGATGATGAGCGCTGCGAAGATGCCGTTTGCGGCTGTTGTGAACGCAACCATCGGCAGGAGCATATTCTTTGTATAACCGAGCGTCCATTTTTCGTATTTGTCAATGGCAGCCTTGAAGCGCTTGAACGTGAATACGGTCTGACCGAACGTTTTTACAACGGGGATACCTCTTACATATTCAACTGCTTCGGCGGACATTGTTTCGAGGGCGTTCTGATACTGCTTCATATCCTCTGCCATTTTAGGACCCATCATAAGCGTTCCCATAAGCACGAATGCGATAACGGCAGGGATAAGGCTGATAAGTCCGAGCCTCCAGTCGAACGCCATCATCATTACAAGAAGTCCGATAGGCGTTGCGAATGAAACGGCTTTATCGGGGAGATTGTGCGCAAGAAATGTTTCGGTAGCCGAGCTTGAATCGGTGACTATCTTGCGTATTTTGCCCGTACCCTCAGCTTCGATATAACCGAGCGGAAGCTTCATTATATGCTTCATCATATCGATACGCATATTTGCCTGAACACGGAATGCGGCTTTATGCGAACACATAAGAGCAGCGATGTAGAACACCATTCCGAGCATGGCAAAGCCGACAGCCTGCCAGCCGTAGCGGCTGATATTGACGGCTTCGGAGAAGTTCGGACGGACCTCCAGCACCTCTCTGATGATGCGCCAGATATCGTAGAACGGTATCAAGGCGATCCAAGCACTGATGACTGCAAGCACGACAGCAGCATATAAAAAATACTTATTGCTGCCGGCATAGTGCATCAGCACCGAAAACGAATTTCTCTTTTTTTCTTTCACAAAAAGAACCTCCTTTATTCTCTATAAGTTAGCACAGGCTAACTGTTTGCTATTTTAAAAGCAGTACATAATACTGCTTAAAAATCTGTACCAAGGACTTTTGCCCAGCCTGCGAAGCTGAATTCCCGTATGCTTTTCATAAAGCTTGACGCTTCTTCATACAGAAGCTTGTGGGACACGACCTCATAAATATACTGCCAGCCCGTTCGGCAAACGACATGGACGAAAAAGTCGCTCACGTTACTCCCGTCCTTTGCAAACTGATCGACAAACTCTCTGTAGAAATTCTCCTCTGTCTCGGCGAGCTTGTCGAAATAATGCTCATACTCCGTGCCTGAGGAATTGCAGAAGATAAGGTAAAACGCATCAAAATTATCATAGATATATTTCAGCACAAGCTCCGTTCCCTCATTGCCCATATTTGCTGCGGCTTTGGCGTTTTTGCACTCCGAAGCGCCGCTTATGCTGTCGAGATACATCTGCATAAGTCCGTCTGCGGCAGGCTTTACGACTGCGGCAAAAAGTCCCGATTTATCGCCGAAGCGTGTATATATCGAGTTTGTACTCACACCGCTGTCTGCGGATATCCTGCGCAGGTTGGCGTTTTGAAAGCCATATTCGAGGAATTCTTTTTTTGCGCTTTCGATAAGTGCTTCGGTAACGCCTGCCGTTTCCTGTCTCATAATGCACCTCGCTCTTTTAATAACGTTGTTATTATAACACGGTTATTTTATATTGTCAAGACGGGGTTGATAATTTTTTTTTTAAAGGGGATTTTTTTAAATTCGGAATTCGGAATGCGGAATTCGAAATTAATTTAATGCGTAATTCGTAATGCGTAATGCGTAATTATTTTTGCTTGGAATTACTGTAATGGACGGATTGCTTGTCCTTTTTTACTCGTTGGTGACTTTGGGGCGGAGACGACTGTTTTCTGCGGTTAGATATGGCTATTTTGGAGTTTCCTCAACTCGGAATATTGTGATTTCAAATGTACCAAAATTTCAATTATAAATTGTCAATTGAAAACTGTTAGCTATTAACTATTAACTGTTAACTGTCAATTGTCAATTGTTATGTTCGCTTGGACTTACAAATGTTGCTTTGGAAAATTTGATATGGTATAATATAGACAATATTCCGCAATATTTTTTAAGGATGGTATTTATGAAAAAATATATTCCCGAAAAGATGATAATGCAGAGCAGATTCAAGGATTTCTACGGCGAATGGAGCGAACGTGACAGGCTTTGTTTATGCGAAAAAATGTCCGAGCTTATTGCTGAGAACTCCGACTATGCCGATGATAAAAATTACGGGCATTTATGCAATCTTATCACGGCACTGGCGATGGTGCTTGTGCTTGAGGAAGGCGGCATGGTACGCAGCGAAGCCGAAAAAAACGTTGCCGATGCGATGTACACGTTCCTTGCACCCACTAAAGCTTCAATGGAGAAGCTTGCAAGTCACGGCTGGTTTGTGAAGATGCTTAAGCTGACGATGCCGATAAAATTCGCTCACACGCTCGGCTTCGGCTGGGACGTGGAATTTCCGAAATGCCCGAACGACCGATTCACGATGATAACGCACAAGTGCATTTACCGACAGCTTTTTGATAAGTATGGTATGCCCGAAATGACGGCGGTTTTCTGCGAGGTGGACGACCTCATGTACAGCAGCCTGCCCCGTGCGGAGTTCATTTACACCGAGCAGATCGGGCGTGGGGGAAGTATGTGCGATTACACCTTTAAAAGGAGGTAACAATGGTTTACACGATGAATTATTCATCTCCGCTCGGTGAAATTCTGCTTGCGGCGGACGATATCGGGCTGACGGGAGTTTGGTTTTACGGGCAGAAATATTTTGCTCACAGTCTGACCGAAGAAAGCGTTGGAGGTACAGTGCCTGCGCTCGTTCGGGCAAAAGAGTGGCTCGATATTTATTTTGGCGGAGGTGAGCCGGATTTCGTGCCGCCGCTTCACCCTATCGGCTCGGAATTTCAGCGTGAGGTATGGGATATTCTTTTGAGGATACCTTACGGCGAGACCGTTACTTACGGCAACATTGCCCGTGAGCTTGCAGAGAAGAAAGGCAGTGCGAAAATGTCTGCGCAGGCGGTCGGCGGTGCTGTGGGACACAACAATATCTCGATGATCATACCCTGTCACCGTGTTGTCGGAGCAAGCGGAAGTCTCACGGGTTATGCAGGCGGAATTGACAGGAAGATTGCTCTGCTCACGCTTGAAAAGGCTGATATGAGCTGTTTTTTTGTGCCTAATACTAAACACCAATAAAACTATAGACAAAAAATCAGTATAAAATTGATTTAAATTTGCAGCGGTTGATTTTCTCGAGATAATATGTTATAATATAAAAAATGATGCCGAATGTACCTTTTGGGACATTTCTGCTGAATATAAGAACCCTGTATTCACAAGCATATGCGCACGTCTTTTTAAAAAATATTTGCCGCAGACTGCGTTAAAAATCCTTGCAGGACGACAGCCCACCTGCGGATTTTTGCCTTGTCTGCAACAAAATTATGCCCGAAGATCCGCACACATTTCTTATGAAGGCAGGTTCTAACAGATCGAAGGAGAATTTATTATGCATTTATTCAGTGCAAGCTCATTATTTACAGAGGAGAACATAAAAAGCATCGCAGCGATCGCAAATGACAGAGAAAAGCTCATGGAAAAGGACATTGAAATAAAAAAACAGCTTTTGGAGCTTTATCATTTCAAGTGGTACAACCTCCCCGAAGATTTCAGGCAGAATTCCTACATAATCGCCACAAACCACCTCACCGACTCCGATGCGCCGCTGCTGATAAGCTTTTATTATGAGGTTATGCACAGCGTACTGCATGAGTACCCACAGCTTTTCGTTTTTGCAAAGGAAAACTGTTTCAACGGCGTTTCTATCCCGACGGAAATACTGCCCGTAATGGAGCTTGAAAAGGTAATGCCCGTAAACCGCTCAACGCCTTTCGGTGCGGTCGAAACACTGAAAAAGGCTAAAAAATGGTATCAGGACGGAGAAAAGCCAAAGCACTTTCTCATTTTTGCGCAGGGTACTATTTACGATATAAACAAGGACGTCCCCGAGGATATCGAGGAAGGCACTTTTTGGCTCGCAAAGAGCTTGGGGATTCCCGTACTGCCTGCATTTCTTGAACAGGCGGTCGAGGGTGAAGAAAACCGCATCGTTTTCGGAGAACCTATCAGCGTTCCAAAGACCTGCCGTGACTATGCGCCGTATAAAAAGCTCTGGATAGAAAGAGTTATCGCAGCTGAAAAGTCATACGAAAAGGTTACCGGCACAAAGGCAAGAGAAACCGTCCTCGATGATGAACACAAAGTCAGAAAATATCACGGTCACCAGTAAAAATTTCTGCCCGTCAGACAAATGCCAGCGTCTGACGGGCATTTCTTTTTATACTATACAGTATTGGGCAAAAACTGCATTCTCCCTCTTGACAAATGAGGTCTATTGTGATAGACTATTCTTAAACGATAGGTCTATCATCATCGACCAATGATTGAAAGGGGTGTTTTTATGAAAATTTCGGACAGCGAGTTGAAGCTTATGGAATTAATATGGAAAAACGAGCCGATACGTTCGGGCGAGCTTGTGACCCTCGCTTTTGACAGCCTTGTCTGGAAAAAATCCACCGTTTACACCGTTATAAAAAAGCTTTCGGGAAAGGGTTTCATCAAAAGTGAGGACGCCGTGATAACATCGCTCTGCTCCCGTGAAGAGGTGCTGACCGAACGCTCGGAGAGCCTTATCTCAAAGGCTTACGGCGGCTCACTGCCGATGTTCCTGACGGCGTTTTTGCAGAAAGAACAGATAACAAAAGCAGAGGCTGAAGAACTGAAAAAGCTCATTGACGAACATACGGAGAGGTGATGGATATGACAGAAATTTTCAGAACTGTACTCAATATGAGCATAACGGGCGCATACATCGCCGCCGCAATAATTATCCTGCGCATCGCAATGAAAAAGCTCCCGAAAAAGTATTCCTATCTGCTCTGGGCGATTCTTGGAATACGTCTTTTATGCCCGTTTTCGTTCTCATCGGCGGTAAGCATTTTCAACGTGCTTGTTCCCGAAAAGCCTGCGATTACCTCGGGTCAGATGGAGTTTATCCCGAACGATATTGAATATGCCGCAGAGCCGAGGATAACCGTTTCCGTTCCGCCCGTGAACAATGCGTTAAGCGAACAGCTTCCTCCTGCACAGCCGAATACAAGTGCAAACCCGATGCAGATCGCAATGGCTGTCGGAGCGTTTGTCTGGGTGGTCGGAGTGTTTGCAATGGCTGTTTACACGGTGGTTTCATACATTTCCGTTAAGAAAAAGGTGAAAAATGCGAAGCTTTCGGACGGAAATGTTTACACCTGCGAAATCATTGAAACACCGTTCGTTTTCGGCTTGATAAAACCGCACATATATCTCCCCGAAGACCTCGCCGACGGGGACAGACCTTACATAATCGCACACGAGCAGACCCATATCGACCGCAAAGACTATATCGTGAAGCTCATCGCAATGGCGGCGCTCTGCGTTCACTGGTTCAACCCGATGGTGTGGCTCTCCTATCGGCTCATGACAAAGGATATGGAGCTTTCCTGCGATGAAAAGGCGCTCGGAAGCTTTGATCCGGACGTGAAAAAGGCGTATGCGAACGCACTGCTGAACATTTCGCTCAAACAGAACAGGCTCTCCCTCGGCGGCGTTCTCAGCTTCGGCGAAAGCAATATAAAAAGCCGCATAAAAGGCGTTCTCGGTGCGAAAAAGCCGAAGGTCATCGCCGTGATATTAGCGGTCATCGCAGTTATTGCCGCCGCCGTCTGCCTGCTTACAAATGCGGTGAAAAAGGACAGCACTTTCGAGCCTATACCGAACGGAACTTACGTCACGGATAAGCTTCTGTACACTGCGCCCTACAAGGACTCCTACTTTGGCGATAACAACGGCTTGACCTACGAAATAAAGGACGGAACGCTCACGATTTCAGGCGAGAATATGATGCAAACATACACGCTTTCCGAACCTATGGAGATACCTTTCACCGATGAAGAATGGGACAGCACATACAACAGCATGAAGGGCATCGGCCGGGAGGAAGGAGCAAAGCATCTTTCCGACTACCAAAACAAATACTGCGCTGAAATTCTCACCGATAAGGACGGCGGCATTGACAGCTATATTTTCGTAATGGACGGTGAGCTTTGGTATGTACAATACAGCTGGGAGATATATCGGCTCAAAGCCGCCGGCGGCAATGTTACGGGAAAATTCACCAATCCGACAGATGCCGCAAGAGCCTATCTCAACGGCAAAAACGTTCCCGATGATGATATTTTCACGCTCACCGTTCAGCAGGACAGCTTTTTCCATGAGGCATGGAAATACACCTTGCCGCCGCTTTCGGAGCAGTACAATGTGAACGAAAATGACAGCATTGTTGAGGTTTTTGCGGAGTACAGGCTTGACGGAAATTTCGTGCAGTCATACATCATCACCGCCGCAAACGAAAACGGATTCCGTATCGTTGACGAGGTTAATTATTCGCCCCGACAGTTTACGGCAACGATCTCCGAGGTCGGCGGCAATGAACAGATAACGGGCTATGAATGGCAGGAGTATGTCATTATACCGAATGAGGACTCGGGGATTTTCAAGGCAAACGAGCCTGCTGTCGTTTACAGCCGCTCCCTCATCGGAAATAATTTAGCTAATGTCGTGGACAGCGTGACCGTTGAGTACGGCGGCGAACCCGTGAGTGATATCGGTCTTGAACAGCCTGCTTATTTCCTCACGATGACACTGAATGACGAAGAACCCGAGGACGTTTCCGATGATGACATAGTTGATGAGCCTGCTTTCGTACATACGCATTTACAGCAGATATCATTAAAACGTCAGATAGTTTTCCCTGATGAATACGGAGGATACAATTTTGGCGGAAGTGCAGAGATAGTTGACATTCGCTTTTCCGTTCCCAATGACTGGGTCGCTGACGGATACGGCTTATTTATGCTCGGCGACAAAAAAATGCTTGAACAGAATGTCGTTTATCCCGACAGCTGCGGAATTATGACCGAGAGCTTTTTGACGGATATGGTTTCGGGACGTGAGATACAAAAGCTTGACGAGAAATACGGCGGTGAGAACGACCCTTACAGCTATTATATCCACACCTCAATGGAGGATCATGACGGCGTATATGACACGCATTATTTCGTCGTTCACAAAAACGGATATTATGCGGTGTTCAGATTTTCCAACGGTGAAGAGTTCAGCTTTTCCGAGGCGGAGGATATCCTCAAAACTGTCGGGATCTTCCCCGTTCACACTGTGATTGATGTTGATGCGATGCAGGATATCTCAGTGGAAATGCCAATAGTAACACTTAACGCAGACGGAACTGTTACTTCGGACGATGAGAACGGAACGGCTGTGATCTCGTTCAGGATGCCGAGCGAATGGACACCTATAGACAGCTCGGGATATTATTACGGCAAGCCGATATTTCGGATAGACAGCGTTTACAATGCAGTCAAAGATCAGGACTATTCTTTCCTCACCGATGATGACGTCATAGACGAAACAACGGTCGTCAACAGCGCAGAAACAGGCTTTGACTACACGGTGCATAAAATATCCTACGGCACGGAAATTTACGAATACATCGTAACAAGAAACGGTCTGAGCGCAGATATCAGATTTTACGCAGATGAGAGCCTTACCGAAGAGGTGCGCAGTGCGATAATAAAAAGCATAAATATCGAACGCTTGACAACAAACTAAAAAACGAACTGCGCAAAGGCTTATACTAAACACCAATAAAACTATAGACAAAAAATCAGCGCAAAAACCATATATCAGAGTTTTGACGCCGATTTTTTGTATAGTTTTTAATTGGTGTTTAGTATAAGCCTTTGCGCAGTTTTTATGATCAGACCGCTGCTTTTTCTTTTTCAAGCTTTTCGATGCACTTGTCTATATTGTATATTGCTTTTTCATTCGGCAGAGTGAACTTGCGCTCAACAAGCGAATTTATAAGCTCAAAAAAAGCATTGTACAAGCTCTGCTCGGAAAGCAGACAGCAGAAATTTTTCTTTTCCATAAGGCAGGAAATTATCACTTTCTGATTTTTCAGCAAAATGATCTGGATAAACCCCGGTATTCTGAACTTGGTATCATCTATCAGTTTATAATATGTACCGACATCCTTTTTCATCTCGTTGAGTATATAGATCCTTTCATCTATCGAAAGCGGCTTTAAAAGGTGACCGGGCATATTTATCATTGCACCCGTATCGCAGAAATGCTCCAGACCCTGCTCGGAATAAAAACATTCCGCAGGCTGTGTCATGGTTATATCAAGCTGTTCGGGCGTGAAAAAACCCTGCGCAAGAGTATTGATGATCTGTTCCTTTTCGGGTATGTCGATAAATCTTTTCATTACAATGTCAAAGGTCAGAAACTTCGACAGACACGGCTGAAATTCTATGGATTTTATGTACAGTCTTGTACTCTCCGCAAATATATCGAACATTCTGTTCTCATCAATCATCTCGACCATAAGCATAGATACCGTTCTCAAATGTTCAATATGCTCTGCGGCTGTTTTTATCACCGCATCATTGCACGATATAACGGCTGTCTGAAAATCGGCAGTTATCATTGCCGCATACTCGGAAGTCAGCACGCAGTAAGGATATATCGGCATAATATCATCGGCGGCATCTTCATGTACATAATAGGAATACGGCTTATAGACAACGCAGGTATTCATCGACATTTTAAGGATATTTTCCAAGGTATCCATATTATGCTCCGAAGCGTTTTCGCCTGCCTTGAACATTCTGATATAATGCTCAAACACCGCATTTTTGCTGCCGCTCGCCAAAAGCTGCATTAAAAGCTCAAAAAAAGCCTCATTTTTAAACGGGATCGTTGAAAAAATTTTCGGCTCGTCCAGCCGCATTTCCCTGCCGATAATATCTGTCAGAACACGGTTTACATTGATAAGTCCGCTGACCGTTGTGCCTGACTCGATGATCTTATTTTCAACAAATACAGCCGAATCGACATTTTCGATATAATACTGCGGTATCTTTTCTATCATTTCAATAAGTCGTTTTTGCTCATAATAGCTCTTGCTGCCGATCTTTTCACGGAAGTACAGTTCGGTAAGTTCAGCCCTTTGCTGCGGAGTTATGAGAAAGACAGAATTAAGACGCTCAAAGAAATCCCACGCAGGAACGAGTCTTCCCGACATTACATGATGTATCGCCGTTCGTCCAAGACCTGTCACCTGTGCCAGCTTATATATGGTATAGCCGCTCGATTCGACATAATCAGTTATCCTCGAACTGAATTCGGTAGTATAGTTGGTCAAATTTTTTTGTGACATAATATCCCTCCGATATTATTTTGTAGTATTAACAGACCTTTGTCAATATATTAAAAATCAATTTTCTGAAAAAAATATAAAAACGTTTACCTACCGCTGTTTTTGGTGTCTGATCGGTATTGTGATGAGATCTTATCATTGACACGTTTTTTATCTGCGGCAAAGATCGGAATAAGAAAAAGTCCGATAAGCGCCGAGACGATCATTCCGATAATACCTCCGTAAAAAAGCATACCTCCGGTCGTTCCGAACATTTCAGCAAAATCCATCGTAAACCTCCTACCTGAGCCAGCCGAGCTCTGCAAGCTCATCTCTTATTTGTGAAAGCTTGTCCATTTCGGCGTCACTTATATCGTTTTCGTCACATTCTTTTTTCGCCGATTGAAAATATTCATCGAATTTTGTATAATCACGCTCCGAAACGTCCAGATTTCCCTCACCGCACAACGCAGGAAGCAGAATATCGGGAATTATCAATAGGGGATCTCTAAAAACCTCCCTCACAGCAAATTTTCTGCAACTTTGCACATCTTCTGCGTTAGCGAAACTTGAAATGCATTCGGAATGTATTCCGTAGTACTATACTGCGTTTCGCTGCCTTGAAGCTGCACAAAGTCCCAACGAAAATTTGCAAATAATACGAAGTATTATTTTGTTTCGGTTTTTAGAGAACCCCAATAATATTTTTGGAGAATTCCCTTTTGTTATAAATTTCTGAGCATCGCTTATTTTATTTCAGACATGATAATATCTTTCCTCATGTGCAGACACTCAAGCTGTTCCTGTGAAGGGCTGCCGATATGTCCGCTGAATACAACGATTTTCAGGCTCGGCAGCTCCGCAGCAGCTTTGAAACAGTCCGTCTCATCACTTTCTCCGTAGAAAGTGATCTTGCGAAGCTTTGTCATATTCTTTACAAAATCAAAATTTGTGATTTTCCCGCTGATATGAATGGACTCCAATTCTGTAAAACCCGACAATGCCGAAAGGTCGGCAGCGTTTGTAAAATCATTGTAAAAACTAAGCGATCTTAACTTCGGGAACATAGACAGCTGATCCGCATCATCGCAGCTGTACAGATCAATATCCGTTATCTGATCGGCAACACCGCTCAGAAGCGTGTAATCAAAGCTTTCGCCCGCTTCAAGACCGTAAATATAAATGCTTTTCAAATCTTTCAGCTTCGACAGCTTTTCAAACTCCTCGGGAGGAGTCTGCGCAGAGATATCAATGCGCTTTGCGTTGATATTGACCGCTTTTTCACCGATCGTTACCTGCTCCAGCTCCCTGACCCTTGCGGCTGACGGGTCTTCAAGATAACGCCTTTCAATTTCAAGCGCCTGCTCCATATAAGTCTCATACGGAGCTTCGTTTTCAGCCATCAACTGTGGAATAGTCAGCGTGTCGATAAGTTCATATTCGGAAAGATACTCCTCCAGCCGCTTTTCAAAAACCATAAGCTCCGTGCTGTCAACAAAACGGTCGCCGTCTATAATTTCATCGCCCCAATATGCCCTGTCAAGGAATATCTTTTCCGACAGCTCCGGTGTGTATCTGTCAAAAAAGTAGCTTTCCGATGCAATGACATCCTCTGCTGTCGTGTTTGAGTAAAATACCGTTTTGCAGACCTCATTGCTGCAAGTACAGGTAGTTCCGCCGTTTCGGTTCGTGTTTATGAAAAAGTATTCATCATTGGCACTGTCATAGTATTTTTTCAGTTCGCTGCCGCCTGCAAGATATATTCCTCCCAAGCTCTTTGGAGAATAGCCGTCAAGTCTTACAACACCAAGCTCAATATCAACATATTCACCGTAATATCCGATCAGAAGCTCGGGAATACCGTCACTTTCAATATCGTAAAGGATGCCATTGCCGCTGTATTCGGACGCCGCCTTAACGGTGTATTCAAGGCGATTCTGTTTCTTATCCCATATAAAATATTTCTTTCGGAGAAGCTCATCTTCGGAAATCTCTTTGCCGCCGTAATAATACTTACCGTCCGAAGTCTGCAAAAAAAGCTCCGCTTTAAATCTGTTTTCTTCAAGCATAAGCCTGTAATATGTATCTGCCGATCTGAGCACGGGAAAGACCTGCTCACGGTCGTTGTACCATTCAAGAGCATAGCTTTCTTCGTCAAATGCTGTTTCGCCGATAAGCTCTGCATCATCTCCGACCTGCTCAAAGCAGTAAAGCTTTCCGTCGGAACGGAGCAAATACTCGTCAGTGCCGTTATTATCGATATCAGCGGCGATCGCATCCCCTATATCGCAAAAAATATTATCCTCCATAAGCCGCTTTGCAGCCTTTTTCAAAAAATCAACACGCTTATAGCTCGGGCCGTCCGCAATGCTGTCATAGACCATAGCTTTGTATTCACTGCATTTTTCCTTGCTCACCCAAGCGCCATATATTTCGCTGTAATAACCATAAACATAAGGCGTACCGTACCAACCGCCGTTGTCGCTGCGCAGATATCCCCACTGAATAAGCCTTTCGGCGGAAAAAGTGCCGTTCTTCAGACTAAGGATAATATAATATTCATCGTGAGCAAAGTCAACATCATATTTTGAATAAAGCGCAGGGTAGATTTCCGAACCGTCATCATACCATTTCAATACGATCGAATCTGTCTGATCACACCATTGACCGCCCGCACTCCCAAGCTTGTTTCCGTCCTTATCATAGCAAACGATATGCGACCGTGGTTCGAGCACGATCCTTTCATCATTTCCGTCATTATCAAGATCATAAAGGAACTCAGTAACTATTTCAGGCTCGTTGTCCTGCAAAGCAGTCGTTTCAGCCGCAGCCGATGTTCCCTCAAACGCTGTGACCTCTGCTGCGGCAGTTTCCTCAACCTCATTTGCAGCCGCCGAATCTGCATCATTTGCACATGAGCAAAGTATCACCGCCGATAATACGCAGACAAGCATACTTTTTAAATTCATTGAAGCACCTCGTTTTTATTATAAAGCAATTCTTGTACTAATACCAAACAATACATTTTTGCCATTTATCAGCGTTTTCCTAAACATCATTTGGAATTTAAAAAAGCACAAAGCAGAATACTTGACTTTTTGACCGTTTTTTTGCGCATTTATTGTATATCCGTATCATTAACATAATAATATCAAATCCTCTGACATAATGCAATTACAAATAGGTTACAATATATTAAGGTCACCTCTAAAAATCACCGGCTAAAGCTTTAGCCGATGGTTTTTAGAGGTGACCATATCATATTTTCCTTATTATTTCAACGAGCAGCAGCCGTATTTGCAGCCACTGTCCTTATTTCGGTACAATTGATGTTTTTTATTGATATCAGATCGGCTTTATTTAAATACCGCTTTTAAAGCCTGCATAATCAAACATCGCTCCCACGCCATTTTCCTCTGAAAATCATTATCCAAAATTTCAATTTCTCTTTTTCGCCAAAATCCGTCCAGATTTTACCTCATAAAATTTCAAATTCAAGTGAATAAACCTGCCTGCGATACAAAAACTATATTCACAAAGCCTTATAACCGATGTTTGCATCGGCAAAAATATTTCGTAATATCAATCGGAGGAAAATAGAATGAAAGCTACAGGAATCGTCAGAAGAATAGATGACCTCGGACGTGTTGTTATTCCCAAGGAAATTCGCCGCACTATGCGTATCCACGAGGGCGACCCGTTGGAGATATACACAAGCGCAGACGGTGAAGTCATTTTCAAAAAGTATTCAGCCATAAACGAAATGGCAAGCTCGGCTTCGCAGGTCGCCGAAGTTATGACCCGTCTTGCGAACTGCCCGACCGTTGTTTTTGACCGTGACCACGTTGTCGCAGTTGCGGGAGTTCAGAAGAAAGAGTTCAGCGAGCGCCGTGTTTCCCGTGCTTTGGAGGAATATCTCGAAAGCCGTAAGAACTATATCCGCTCATCAAGTGCGGAAGCCAAGGTCTTTCCCGTTGAGGGCGTCGATCAGGCTGCCCTCGCCTGCTCCCCTATTCTTGCATCGGGCGATGTTACGGGCGCAGTTGCTTTTCTTGCCCCTAATGACAGTGCCGTTGCGAACGAGGTTCAGCAGAACCTTATCCAAGCCGCAGCGCAGTTTCTCGGCAAGCAGATCGAGGACTGATCACTTTCCTATAAAAATTCAGCGCCGCACAGACCTTTTACGGGTTTGTGCGGCGCTGTTTATTTTATCAAATGAAAAATTTAGGAGAGGTGTGGAACTGTAAATTATTCTGCGAACATTGCAGTGGAGAGGTATCTTTCGCCTGTGTCGGGGAGAAGTGCAACGATAGTCTTGCCCTTGTTTTCGGGACGCTTTGCAAGCTGGATAGCTGCCCAGAGTGCTGCGCCCGAGGAGATACCTACGAGAACGCCCTCTGTTCTTGCGATAAGTCTGCCTGTTTCAAAAGCATCTTCGTTCTCAACGGGAATGATCTCGTCATAGATCTTTGTGTCAAGTGTTTCAGGGACGAAGCCTGCGCCGATACCCTGAATTTTATGCGAACCCGAAACGCCCTTGGAAAGTACGGGTGAGCCTGCAGGTTCAACCGCAACTACCTTTACGTCAGGATTCTTGCTCTTGAGGTACTTGCCAACGCCGCTGACTGTTCCGCCTGTGCCTACGCCTGCAACGAAGATATCAACATTTCCGTCGGTGTCGTTGTAAATTTCAACGCCCGTTGTCTTTTCGTGAATAGCAGGGTTTGCAGGGTTTGTGAACTGGGACGGGATAAAGCTGTTCGGAATTTCCTTTGCAAGCTCTTCGGCCTTTGCGATAGCGCCCTTCATACCCTTTGCGCCCTCGGTAAGCACAAGCTCTGCACCGTAAGCCTTCATAAGGTTGCGGCGCTCGACGCTCATCGTTTCGGGCATTACGATGATGATACGGTAGCCTCTTGCGGCTGCGATAGCGGAAAGTCCGATGCCTGTGTTGCCGCTTGTAGGTTCGATGATAACGCTGCCCTCTTTGAGAAGTCCCTTCTGCTCTGCATCATCGACCATAGCCTTGGCAATACGATCCTTTGCACTTCCTGCAGGATTGAAAAGCTCGAGCTTTACGAGAATTTTCGCATCAAGCTCCTTAGCCTTTTCGATCTTCTTTACTTCGAGGAGGGGTGTCTTGCCGATAAGTTCTGTTACACTTGAATAAACGTTCATAATAATTACTCCTTTTAATGTTTTTGGGATTGTTATATAATTTTCTTACAATTCCTATGTTATTGATATGAATTATAGCACTGATTTCCTATATTGTCAATAGGTTTTTGGGGATTTGCAATAATTTGTAAGATTTATGCATAAAATTGACTTGATCTGAGAGTAGTTTGTGAAATTTTGACTACAAATAATAGTTTTATCATATAAAAATATTTATGACCGACAGCAAAGCTGCTGTTTGCACGAGTACATTTAATACTAATACTAAACACCAATAAACCTATAGACAAAAATTCTGCGTTTTTCCAAATAAAATAAGATTCCATAATTTAGCTTTTGTTCAAGTTGACAATTTCTTAAACATATTTTTATTGTTTCTTACATATTTTATACATTATTGTTCTTATTATCTCAATACTTTCGTGATTGACAAAATACTATTTAACTGATATACTTTATGTAAGTAATATGGATTAAACCAAAAGTACAGAAAAACTGTTTTCAGCCAACATTGGTTTTGCTTTTTGTACACTTTGAATTTAAAATCTGTATAACAACATTGCACAGGAGGTAATACAATGGATAAACTAAACGCCGCAGAACTTTTCGCACCACAATTTAACAAAAACCGCACCAGCATGAGCAATGGACTTTTTGTTGACCTTTTTATTCAGCAGAATCGTATTCAGACAGCCTTCGACAAGGTTTTGAATGAGATCTCGACCAAGCAGATGATCCTTTTGGAAATGACCGCAAACTGTCCCGATCCGAAATCGCTCACCCGCATAGGACAGCTTATGGGCTGTTCCAGACAGAATGTTAAACAGCTTGCCGACACGCTTGAAAAGAAAGGTTATCTGACTCTGAAGAAAGGCGGACGCCGCTGCGTATACCTTGAACTTACCGAAAAAGCGAAAATGTATTATACCGAGATGCAAAAGACCCGTGATGAATTTCTGGACGAGCTTTACAGTTCTTTGAATGATGAAGAGCTATCGCAGCTTTATGCACTCCAGACCAAGCTCTTCGGCAGTATCGACAACGCCGAAGAATTCGCAATGGAGAAGCTCTGCGAAAGAGAAAAATAAAAAATGCTGCATAGGGTACTCAAAACACCTTATGCAGCTTTTTACGTTATGATCAGTCCATTGCCTTTTTGATAGCAGCCATGAGCTCATCGTAGGTTTCGTAAGCAGGAAGATCGGGATTGTCGTTCTTGATCTTATCTGTGCTCTTGAAGAGGAAACCAGCCTTGCTTGCCTTTATCATTCCGAGGTCGTTGTAGCTGTCGCCGCTTGCGATAGTCTGGAAGCCGATGGACTGGAGAGCCTTAACGGTCGTGAGCTTGGACTGCTCGCAGCGCATCTTGAAGCCCGTAACTTCGCCGTTGGGAGCAACTTCAAGGCTGTTGCAGAAAATTGTAGGCCAGCCGAGCTTCTTCATAAGAGGAGCTGCGAACTGTGTGAATGTATCGCTGATGATGATTACCTGTGTGAAGGAACGAAGCTCATCGAGGAACTCCTTTGCACCGGGCATCGGGTCGATCTTTGCGATAACGTCCTGAATTTCCTTAAGTCCGAGACCGTGCTCTTTGAGGATACCGATACGGTACTTCATAAGCTTGTCATAGTCGGGTTCGTCACGGGTGGTCTTTTCAAGCTCGGGGATACCCGTTTCCTTTGCGAATGCGATCCAGATCTCGGGAACGAGAACGCCTTCAAGGTCCAAACAAGTGATATACATATTAAAACTTCCTTTCAGAATCAACTTTGCCGTTATACTCGGCATTATCTGAATATATTTTACTACATTAAACACAAAATGTCAAGAAATCGGGAAAATTTCAAAAAAGTTCGGGCATAATACAAATAAAAATGTCCGTGTGGATCGGAAAAACTACACTTCTCCCCTAATCAAATACTAAACACCAATAATTTACAGGGAAAAATCTGTGCCGAAATCCTATACATTCGAGATTGTCGGCTTGATTTTTTCCAAATTTTAAATGGTGTTTAGTATAATTCCGACATATTTTAATTATCGTATTATTTACTTGACATAATAGGCAAAAAATGATACAATTATTGTATATTATCACATAAATTATCTATCAAAAATTGAAATGAGGTCATTCTGTAAATGCTTGAACTTAAAAACATTTCCTATTCCGCCGAATCGGAAAAAGGCGGCGAAAAGGAGATCATAAAAGAACTCAGTCTGCGTGTTGAGGACGGAAAATTCCTTGCGATAACAGGTCCGAACGGCGGCGGAAAATCAACCACCGCAAAGCTCATAATGGGCATAGAAAAGCCGAATTCGGGCAGCATTATTTTTGACGGCAAGGACATCACCGATATGTCCATAACCGACCGTGCTAACCTTGGCATCGGCTTTGCTTTCCAGCAGCCCGTCCGCTTCAAGGGAATACGCATTATCGACCTGCTGCGAATCGCCGCAAAGCGAAACCTCACCGTTGCCGAAGCCTGCACCTATCTTTCCGAGGTAGGACTTTGCGCCAAGGATTACATCGACCGTGAAGTCAATGCGAGCCTTTCGGGCGGCGAAATGAAGCGTATCGAAATTGCAGGCATTGCTGCGAAAAACTCGAAGCTCTCCGTTTTTGACGAACCCGAAGCAGGCATCGACCTCTGGAGCTTCTCCAACCTTATAAAAGTATTCGAGAAGATGCACGAGGACAAGTCCAAAACTATCATCGTTATCTCGCATCAGGAGCGAATACTCAACATCGCTGACGAGATCGCCGTTCTTTCGGACGGAAAAATTCTTCACTACGGCAAGCGCGAGGACATTCTCCCGAAAATTCAGGGAACTTCCTCCGCAGTTAATCCATGCCGTGCTATTATTGACTGATATTGAAAGGAGCTGCTGTTTAAAATGTTAGATGAGATACAGAAAAGGCTTCTTGAAGAAGTCGCAGACCTGCACGGCGTTCCCGAGGGCGCATACAATATCCGTGCGAACGGTGAAAAAGCTGCACGAAACACCACTGCCGACATTGACATCACCACAAAGACGGACAAGTCGGGCATTGATATAAAGATAAAGCCGCACACCAAAAATCAGAGCGTTCATATCCCCGTTGTCATCAGCGAAAGCGGATTAAAGGAAGTTGTCTACAACGATTTCTTTGTCGGCGAGGATTCGGACGTTGTTATCGTTGCAGGCTGCGGTATACACAACTGCGGTGCGCAGGCTTCACAGCACGACGGTGTTCACCGTTTCTTTGTCGGCAAAAATTCAAAGGTAAAATACGTTGAAAAGCACTACGGCGAGGGCGACGGCACGGGCGAGCGCATACTCAACCCCACGACCGAAGTTTATCTTGAAGAAAACAGCTATATGGAAATGGAAATGGTGCAGATCAAGGGCGTTGACTCGACCAAGCGTCTGACGACCGCAAAGCTTGACAAGGGCGCAAAGCTCATCGTCCGTGAGCGCCTTATGACCCACGGCAACCAGTTCGCCGAAAGCACCTACAACACCGAGCTCAACGGCGAAAATTCGGGTGCTGACATCGTTTCACGCTCTGTCGCAAAGGATAATTCACGCCAGATATTCTACTCAAAGCTGGAGGGCAACGCTGCCTGCACGGGTCATACCGAGTGTGACGGCATCATTATGGACAACGCCAAGATAAGCGCCGTTCCTGCGCTTGATGCGAACAACATCGATGCTTCGCTCATTCACGAAGCCGCCATCGGCAAGATCGCAGGCGAACAGCTTATCAAGCTTATGACCCTTGGACTTACCGAAGCCGAAGCCGAGGCTCAGATCGTAAACGGATTCTTGAAATAATGGAGAAAAAAATGAAACTGAACGCATCAAAAATAGCTGCGGCTGCAATTGCCGCACTCCTCTGCACAGCCGTTTTCACAGGCTGTAAGAAAACAGACGACAGCAGTGTTTCCGCAGAAAGCGAAGCACCGACAGCTTCTTCCGAAAACAGCGAAAGCACAACAGATACGACCGAGGAAAGCTCCAAACCTGCAATTGTCGGAGTTTTCGGAGAAATTCGCACGGAATTCAATGACAGCCTTGACCTTACGAAATATCCGCTCACGCAGAACGATGTTCCGTCCGATTTTGAGCTTGTTCTCGAAGCCGAGAATGCAGAGCTTTCGGGCGGCTGCAACGCAGTAGAAGCTGACGGCTTTTCGGGCAGCGGATATGTAACGGGACTCAACCGTGACACGGACAGCATAGCTTTTAAGGTAACGCTTGAAAATTCGGGTATGTACGACCTTGACTTCCGCTGCAAAACTCCCGACACGGGAAGAGTAAACTACGTTTTCATCGACGGAAAGCACTCGGGAGATGTTAAAACCAACGGCTCGGAAGAGGTCAACGATTCTTATATGAAAGGCATCTACCTTGAAGCAGGCGAACACACTATCACGCTCTCGCCGCAGTGGGGCTATGTCGATTACGACAGTCTTGTCATCACTGCGAATACGTCTATCAATGACGATACTTACAATATCACCGAACCGCTCTCCAACCCGAACGCCGATGACCACACGCAGCGACTTTACAAATTTCTCTGCGATGTTTACGGGAACTATTCGCTTACCGGTCAGTTTGCCGATAAGGGCAGACAGTCCTCCGAGCTTTCAAGAATACAGCAGGCAACGGGAAAAGAGTTTGCCGTCCTCGGTATGGATATGATGGACTATGCAAGTCAGAACGTCAAGAACGGCGCAAACGGCAGAACGATAGAGTTTGCCTATGACTGGTACGAAAATGCGGGCGGCATCGTTCAGCTCTGCTGGCACTGGAGCTCGCCCGAGCAATATGCGAAGAATGACGAAAACAACCCTTGGTATAAGTCATTCTACAAAGAGGCATCGAACATTGACCTCGATAAAATAATGAACGGCGAGGACAACGAGGGTTATGAACTGCTGATGAATGACATCGACCTCATCGCAGATCAGCTCGAAAGGCTCCGTGATATGGGTGTTCCCGTGATCTGGCGACCTCTCCACGAAGCGGCAGGAGGCTGGTTCTGGTGGGGCAACTGTGAACCCGAAAGCTACAAAAAGCTCTGGAACACAATGTACGACAAAATGACGAACGAGCATAACCTCACGAACCTTATATGGATGTGGAACGGACAAGACCCCGAGTGGTATCCCGGTGATGAAACGGTCGATATCATCTCCTACGATATCTACGCAGGAAATCACGTTTATGAAAGCTTCGGCGGAACATTCACCGAGTGCGTTGAGACCTCACCAAAGGGCAAGCTTGTCGCACTTTCGGAAAACGGCTGTGTAATGGATCCCGAGCTTACAATGAAAAACAACGCAAGATGGCTTTTCTGGGGAACATGGGCAGACCCGTTCACGCTCAAAAATTATATGCTCAACGAAGAATACACCGAAAAGGATATGCTTATCAAAGCATACAACAGCGACAGAACTCTCACACTTGACGAACTTCCGAATTTGAAAACTTATCCGTTGGATTAAAACTAAAGTTTAGATCAAGCCTTTTCAAAGGCTTGCAGGGGTCAAGGGGGCAGCGCCACCTTGTCGACGTCCGCAGACGGCGAATACCCTAAACTAACAGTCAAAGCACTGCCGCAACAGCGTGATAATTACCAAATTAAAAAGCGCAATTCACATACAAAAAGGAAAAACGAAATATGAGAAATAAATTTCGTAAACCCCAAAATGTGAATTGCGCCAATTTTTTTTCAAACAAACTGTCCTCGGCGTGAAATGCGCAGAGCGAAAGCGATAAGCATTTCTCGACGACATCGTTTGAACGGCGGTGGAATATGAACAGAAAACGACATTTGCCGTTCTTATTGACATATCC
>OIYP01000350.1_pt1 | contig 31083 bp, 22 predicted proteins | sample 1588261 | NCBI WGS metagenome assembly OIYP01 (sample SAMN03283293) | human gut metagenome | biome: human-associated habitat; material: feces | host: Homo sapiens | place: Peru | collected 2012
GCATCCCTTCTCTGGAAAAGACTCTGCGGGAGAATAAGAACGACACCGGCAAGACTGATGCTTACGCCCACACCGGCACCGCTTCCGCTGGTGACACCATCGACTACCAGATCATTTCCACCCTGCCCAGTATTACCTCCGAGGCAACCTACCTGTCCTGCTACACCTTTATTGATACTCTGTCTGCCGGTCTGACCTACACCAAGGGGGATGTAACCTTAGAAATCTTCTCCGATGCCGCCTGCAAGAATCCTGTGACCGGCTGGAAAGAAGCGGACGGCTATTTCACCGTTTCCTATAACGATACCAAGGACGGCAAGACCGTTATGACCGTGGAAATGACCGCCAAGGGTCTGGCAGAAATCAATAAGTCCAAGACCGTCTATGCCGATGCCGGCATGGTCAACTCCGGCTTCTCCGACTGCACCATGCGCCTGACCTACACCGCTAAGGTAGACAGCGATAACTCTCTGGTGGTGGGCGACAAAGGCAACGATAACAAGGTGGTGCTGACTTGGAAGCGCAGCTCCCAGAATTACTACGATACTCTGGTGGATGACTGCCATGTGTTCAGCTACGGCATTGACCTGACCAAGCTGTTCTCCGATGGCAAGGGCGATTTCTCCAAGGTGGCGTTTCTGGTACAGAACAAAACCGATAATTACTTTGTAAAGGCTCAGCTGAATGAGGACGAAGGCGTTTACTATGTGACCGGACATACCGAAAGCAAGGAAGATGCCACCCACTTTGTTCCCGTGAAAACCGGCGATACCAAGGGCCGGATTCTCATTAAGGGGTTGGAGGACGATACCTATACCATGACCGAAGTTCGCACGGACAGCGGCTATGTACTGCTGAAACAGGATATTGAGGTGGTGATCTCCCAGAAGGAAAGTGCTGATAGCTGCACCGTCTATTCTTCCGATGCGCTGGGTCTGATCCAGAACGATCCTCGCTATGCCCAGGTCATTCAGAGTGACGCCGATCTGAAGAACATCCCCCAGAAGCATCTGGAACACAAGTTGCTGACCGCTTCCGCTACTGTCAGCGGCAAGAACGTCAACATGGTGGAGGACAACGGCAGCACCAACGCCGAGGCTCCTTTGACCGTGGTCAACACCCGTGGCTTTGACCTGCCCAAGACCGGTGACAACGGAACTATGATGTTTACTGTGGTCGGAATTCTGCTGATGGTTGGCGCTGTATCCGTTATTGCACTGGTCAGCCGGAAGAAGCGCTCTGTCTAATTTCATCTGCCCCGGAGGGTTAATCCTCCGGGGCTATCCCGAAAAAGGAGGGTTCCTTACGAAGCAAAAGCGTATCACAATCGCTCTGGCGGTCATGGCGTTCCTGCTGGCACTGGGGCTGACTTTGTATCCTGTTATAAGTAATTATGTAAACCAAAAGTATGCCTCCCAGATTCACACTGCTTATCAGGAGGTTATGGAGCAGGCGGATGACAGCGAACTTCTCAAGGCAAAGGAGCTTGCCGATGCCTACAACCGTAGCCTTGTCCCCGGCGCAACAGAAGCCTACAGCCAAGAGGGCTTGCAGGCTGCATCTGCCGACTACGACAGCCAGCTCGATGTTGCCGGAAACGGCATCATGGGTTATGTGGAAATTCCCAAAATCAGCGTCAAGCTGCCTATCTACCACGGCACGGAGAATGATTCTCTGGAACGGGGCATTGGGCATCTGTTGGGCAGCTCTCTCCCTGTAGGCGGTGAAAACACACATACCATTCTCTCCGGGCACAGCGGCATGGCATCCCAGAAGATGTTTACCGACTTAGAACAGCTCACCACCGGGGATGTGTTCTATCTCCATGTTCTGGATGAAACTCTGGCATATCAGGTGGTGGAGATCAACACCGTGCTGCCCTACGATACCAGCCTGCTGGGGATTGCTCCCGGCGAGGATCTGTGTACACTGGTCACCTGTACCCCCTATGGGGTGAACACCCACCGGCTGCTGGTGCGTGGTTCCCGGATTCCCTATGAGGAAGCGGAGCTGCTTATGGAAGAAACTGCCAGCGAGGAAACAACGGCATCTGCATGGGAGGAAAAGTACCTTCAGGGTGTCATTTTGGGTATTGCCGCCGCTCTAGTTCTGATTCTGGTCATTGCCATTGGCGCACAGATTTACCAGAGCATTGTTGGCAGCAGCGGAGGGAATGACCATGCGAAACGGTAAGCTCCGCGCCTTTCTCATTGCTCTGATGCTGCTGGTGTTCGCTTCCGGTCTTACCTTTCTCCTGTACCCCTATCTTTGGGGTGCCATGGTTGACCGGGAGATTTCCCTGAATGCTCAGGGCTTTCTGAATCGAGATAAAACCGAACCGACCATTTCCGAAGTGATTGTCACTATTGATTCTCCAACAGAGCCGGAGAAGACCAGAGATTACCCGGAACTGTGGGCGGACATGGTTCGCTACAACGAAACCATCTACGCCCAAGGGCAGACAGGGCTTTCCTGTGCGTATGACTACCAGAAACCCAGCTTTCGCCTAACGGATTACGGCCTTTCGGATGAGGTGTTCGGTGTGATTTCCATTCCCGTTATGGAGCTGGAAATGCCCATCTTTCTCGGCGCAACGGAACAGCACATGGCTGACGGAGCCGCCCATCTGAGCCAAACCAGCCTGCCCATTGGCGGCGAGAACACCAACTGCGTCATTGCCGGACACCGGGGCTACAACGGTGCCAGCTACTTTCGCTACATCGACAAGCTGAAAGTCGGGGATTTGGTTTCTATCACAAACCTGTGGGAGACGCTGACCTACCGGGTCTGCGAAATTAAAATCATCGACCCCCACGATGTAACGGAAATCCTGATTCAGCCGGGACGGGAGCTGCTGACCCTGCTGACCTGCCACCCCTATGCTTCCGGGGGCAGGCAGCGGTATGTGGTTTACTGTGAGCGTGTGGAATCCCCCGAAGCCAAAAAATCATAACGGATCGGAGGTAACACAATGGATTTTATCTGGGATAGCATTACGGACTGGCTGAAGGGAGTGCTTGTCAGCGGAATCGTCAGCAATCTCTCTGGGATGTTCGATTCCACCAATGAGCAGATTGGAGAAATCGCCGGTCAGGTGGGACTGACTCCACAGGCATGGAACAGCGGTATCTTCAACATGATTCAGAACCTTTCCAATAATGTGATTCTCCCCCTCGCCGGAGCAATTCTGGCAATCGTCATGACCTTGGAGCTGATTCAGCTCATCACCGACAGAAACAATCTCAATGATGTGGACACCTGGATGTTTTTCAAGTGGGTGTTCAAGTCCGCCGCCGCAGTCCTGATCGTATCCAATACCTGGACCATCGTCATGGGCATCTTTGACGCTGCCCAGAGCGTTGTCAACGGCGCTGCCGGAGTGATGATTGGAAACACCAGCATCGACATTTCCTCGGTGGTCACGGATTTGGAAAGCAGGCTCATGGAAATGGATGTGGGGCCGCTGCTGGGGCTGTGGTTTCAGTCCCTGTTCGTTGGTATCTGTACCTGGGCAATCACCATCTGCATTTTCATTGTCATCTACGGTCGAATGATTGAGGTGTACTTGGTCACTTCCGTGGCACCCATCCCCATGGCGACCATGGCAAACCGGGAATGGGGTCAGATGGGACAGAACTATCTGCGCACCCTGCTTGCCCTGGGCTTTCAGGCATTTCTCATTATGGTCTGTGTGGCGATCTACTCGGTGCTGGTGCAGAACATCTCTGTATCCGGGGATATCAGCAACGCCATCTGGACCTGCATGGGCTACACAGTGCTGCTCTGCTTCTGCCTGTTCAAGACCAGCAGCCTTGCCCGCTCCGTATTCAATGCCCACTAAGGAGGTAAAAAATGCCCTATGTAACCGTCCCCAAAGACCTTACCAAAGTCAAAAGCAAGATTCTTTTTAATCTGACCAAGCGGCAGCTGATCTGTTTCAGCCTCGGCCTGCTCATTGGCGTCCCCCTGTATTTTGCAGCCAAGGAGCCGCTGGGCAATTCCTCTGCCGCCATGCTCATGATCCTCACCATGCTGCCCTCCTTCCTGTTCGCTCTGTATGAAAAGAATGGGCAGCATCTGGAGGACATCATCCGCAACATGGTTCGGGTGCTGGTGCTTCGCCCCAAAAAGCGCCCCTACAAAACCAACAATTTCTATGCCGTCATTGAGCGGCAAAACCAGTTAGACAAGGAGGTTTATCGGATTGTCCACCCAAAGAAAGCTGTCCCGCACTCAGCAAAAAGAGATAAAGGCCGCAATCGCAAGGGCAAATCGGACAGATAAGAAGGAACTGTCCGCACAGGACAGCATTCCCTACCTGCAAATTCGTGTAGACGGAATCTGTCAGGTCACGCCCACCCATTTCACCAAAACCATTCAGTTCCGGGACATCAACTATCAGCTCTCGGACAACGAGGACAAGCAGGCCATCTTCGACGGCTGGTGTGATTTCCTCAACTACTTTGACAGCTCCATCAAGTTCCAGTTTTCCTTTGTGAATCTGGCTGCCCTGCGGGAATCCTTTGTCCGGTCAATCCCGCTGCGCTCTGACCAGTTTGAAAGCATCCAGCGGGAGCTGTCCAAAATTATTGAGGTGCAGCAGGCAAAGGGAAACAACGGCATCGTGAAAACCAAGTATCTCACCTTTGGTATTGATGCCGACAACATTCGCTCTGCCAAGCCCCGCTTAGAGCGCATTGAAACGGACATCCTCAACAACTTCAAACGGCTGGGTGTCAGCGCCGAGGTGCTGAACGGACAGGAACGGCTCCGGGTTCTCCATGACATTCTGCGCATGGACACGCCGGAGTCTTTTGCTTTCCGGTGGGAAGATCTGCCCCGCTCCGGGCTGTCCACCAAGGACTATATTGCCCCCAGCTCTTTCCTCTTTAACCGGGCGAAGGATTTCCGCATGGGTCAGAAGTTCGCTTCCGTCAGTTTCCTGCAAATTCTGGCACCGGAGCTGAGTGACCGGATTCTCAAGGACTTTCTGGATATTGAAAGCAACATTGTGGTCAACATCCATGTGCAGTCTGTGGATCAGACAAAAGCCATCAAGACCATCAAGCGCACCATCACCGATCTGGACAAGAGCAAGATTGAGGAGCAGAAAAAAGCTGTCCGTGCCGGATATGACATGGACATCATTCCCTCCGATCTTGCCACCTACGGTGCGGAAGCAAAAAAGCTGCTGTCCGATCTGCAAAGCCGGAACCAGCGTATGTTCCTTGTGACATTCCTGATTCTCAACACCGCCGACACCAAGCGGCAACTGGACAACAATGTGTTTCAGACAAATTCCATTGCCCAGAAATATAATTGCAGCATTACGGCACTGGACTATCAGCAGGAGGAAGGCATGGTCAGCAGCCTGCCTCTGGGACTGAACCAAATTGAGATTCAGCGGGGTCTGACCTCCTCCGGCGTAGGAATCTTCGTTCCCTTTACCACCCAGGAGCTGTATCAGGACAGCCCGGAGGCACTGTACTATGGCATCAACGCCCTAAGTAACAACATCATTATGGTGGATCGGAAGCTGCTGAAAAATCCCAACGGTCTGATTCTCGGCACCCCCGGTTCCGGTAAGTCTTTCTCCGCCAAACGGGAAATTGCCAATGTTTTTCTGGTGACAAACGACGATATTATGATCTGCGATCCCGAGGGAGAATATTTTCCGCTGGTGGAGCGTCTTGAGGGACAGGTCATCAAGATTTCTCCCACCTCCAAGCACCACATCAACCCCATGGACATCAACCTCAATTACAGCGACGAGGAAAATCCGCTCAGCCTAAAATCGGACTTCATTCTCTCCCTGTGTGAGCTGATCGTGGGCGGCAAGGACGGCTTGAAGCCTGTGGAGAAAACCATCATTGACCGCTGTGTGCGGATGGTGTATCAGGACTACCTCAATGATCCCAAGCCGGAAAATATGCCCATCCTCGGTGATCTCTATAACTGTTTGCGCAAGCAGGAGGAAAAGGAAGCTCAGTTCGTTGCCACTGCGCTGGAAATCTATGTCACCGGTTCTCTGAATGTGTTCAATCACCAGACCGATGTGGATGTGAGCAACCGGGTGGTCTGCTACGACATTAAGGAGTTGGGCAAGCAGCTCAAGAAAATCGGTATGCTGATTGTCCAGGATCAGGTCTGGAACCGTGTCACCATTAACCGGGAAGCACAAAAGTCCACTCGGTACTACATCGACGAATTCCATCTGCTGCTGAAGGAAGAACAGACCGCCGCTTACTCCGTGGAAATCTGGAAGCGGTTCCGTAAATGGGGCGGCATTCCCACGGGCATCACCCAAAATGTCAAGGATTTGCTGGCCAGCCGAGAGGTTGAAAACATATTTGAAAACTCGGATTTCATCTATATGCTCAACCAAGCCGCCGGTGACCGGAAGATTCTCGCCCAGCAGCTTGGCATTTCTCCCCACCAGCTCTCCTATGTGACCCACTCCAGTGCCGGTGAGGGTCTGCTGTTCTACGGTGATACCATTGTGCCCTTCGTGGACAACTTCCCCAAGGATACAGAGCTGTACCGCCTTATGACCACTCGCCCGTCAGACAAGAAGGAGGATGCAGAGGAATGAGGAATCTTCATACTCCGGTAGGTGATATTTTTGCGTGAATCCCGGCTGAAATTCACCGATAAAGAGCGGCTTGACCCGGTTATGGGCAAAGCGGTTCAGAAAGCGGAGAAAGCTGCTGACAAAGCAGAGAAAGCTCAGGCAAAAATTCCCACCAAAAAGGTTATCAAGCGGGAGCTGATGACCGACAACAGCAATGGCAAGATCAAGGTAAAGCTCCATTTTGAGGATACGGAAAAGAAGCCGCCCTCCCAGCCCAAAGTCACCGACGCCCCCACCGCCGCTGTCCGCAGGCAGATCCGCCGGGAAATCCGAGATTCTGAGGATGACAATGTGGGTGTGGAAGCTGCTGGATATGCCGCAGATACCGTGGATTCTTCTGCCAATCTGCTTCAGGAAGCCCACCACAGCGCCCAGCTCCAGCCCTACCGTGCCGCCGCTCGTGCGGAAAAGCAACTGGAGAAAGCCAATCTCCACGCCCTGCAAAAGAAAGCGGAGGTGGAACACCCCACCAGCAACCCCCTGTCCCGGTGGTGTCAAAAGCAGGCCATCAAGCGCCAGTATGCTGCCCAGAAAGCCGGACGCAGTACCGTGGAGAGCAGCGCAAGGGCCGCAAAGGAAGCCACAAAAAAGACCGAACAGGCCGCAGCTTTTGTGGCACGGCATAAGAAGGGCTTCACTGCCGTTCTCGGCATCCTGCTGATTCTGGCATTCTTCCTGAATGCCGTGTCCTCCTGCTCCATGATGGTGGAGGGCATCGGCGCGGGAATTGCTGCCGGCAGCTATGCCGCCGCAGATGATGACATTGTGGGTGCGGAAGCTGCCTACTGCGCCATGGAACAGGCATTGCAGCGGCAGCTTGATCGGTACGAGCAGACCCATGACTACGACGAATACCACTATGAACTGGACGATATTGGGCATGACCCCTATGTGTTGACGGCGATTCTGTCCGCCATGCACCCCGGCGAGTGGACATTGCAGGAAGTCACGGGAACGCTGGATATGCTCTTTGACAAGCAGTACATCCTCACGGAAACCGTGGCGAGTGAAACCCGCTATCGGACGGAAACCGTCACCGGGGAACGCCATGCCCGTGATCCTGTCACCGGGGCCTATCTGTATGACCAGTGGGGCTACCCCATTATGGAGGAATACGAGTATGAAACTCAGGTTCCCTACCCCTACAGGAGCGTTACTGTCAAGCTGGAAAACTTCGATCTCAGCCATGTCCCCGTGTATGTGATGAACGAGGAAACTCTGGGCCGTTACGCCATCTATATGGCCACGCTGGGCAACCGCCCCGACCTGTTTCCAGATTCTGACTACATCCGGCAGATGCTGATCGAGGGTTACACCAAGTATGACCTTCCGCCGGAGGCTCTGGAAAACGCCCGGTTCGCCGCCATGATAAAGGAAGCGGAAAAGTATCTGGGTTACCCCTATATCTGGGGCGGCAGCAATCCCAGCACTTCCTTTGACTGCTCTGGCTTCGTATGCTGGGTTCTCAATCACAGCGGCTGGCGGGTCGGCAGAATCAGCGCGCAAGGGCTGTACAACCTCTGCACCCCGGTTTCCCGGCGCAACGCCCGTCCCGGTGATCTGGTGTTCTTCAAGGGCACCTACAAAACAAATGGTGTTTCCCATGTAGGCATTTATGTGGGAGAAAACCGAATGATTCACTGCGGAAATCCCATTTCTTACACAAATATCAACACCCAATACTGGCAGTCCCATTTTTTCACATTTGGGCGTCTGCCCTGATAAGGAGCGTGATTCTATGAATCCCAAACTGCAAAAGCTCCGTGCCGAGCTGGAAAAGAACACGGAGAAAATCAGCAAGCTCCAGTCCCGAAACGCAGAACTGAAAAAGCAGATTCAGGAGCTGGAGAACATTGACATCATCGGCATGGTTCGGGAGTGCGGTCTGTCCCCGGAAGCCCTGTCCGACCTGCTGGCAAAAGTCCAGGCTGCGCCCAATATCACCGAAACCAAGGAAAAGGAGGATGTTTCCATTGAGGCTTAATCGCCGCTTTTTCACTCTGCTGGCGGTGCTGTTGCTGTGTATGTCCTTTCTGACCATCACAGCATCCGCCGAAGCCAATCCCCCCAAGGGTGATGTGATTATCTACACATCTGATCCCACAGAACCCCCTCCCACGCAGCCGACACCAAAGCCCACTGCGCCAAAGCCTACCACACCGCCGGAAACGGAGCCGCCTGCCACCACAGCTCCCACCAAACCCACAACGGCGACCCCGGTGGAACCCTTCACGGAGGGAAATGCCATTGCGAAAGATCTCCAGTTCCATGCGAACACCAACAAGCAGTTCATCACCATCGAAACTCGCAGCGGCGAAATCTTCTACATCATCATCGACTACGATGCCCCGGTAGATGAAAAGAGCGAGCAGTTCAGCACCTACTTCCTGAATAAAGTGGACGATGCAGACCTAATGGCAATTCTGGAGGATGGCAATAAGGTGGAAGTCTGCGGCTGCATTGACCGGTGTTATACCGGTCATGTGAATACCACCTGTCCGATCTGCGCCAAAAACATGACCGAGTGCGTGGGCAGAGAGCCGGAACCCACTAAAGAACCCACCACCCCTGCAACAGAGCCGGTGAAGGAGCCGGAAAAGGAATCCAATGTCGGTGCTGTCCTTGCTGTGCTGCTGATGGTCGTCATGGTTGGCATCATGGGCTGGTACTTCCTGAAGGACAAAATGCCCAATCCCAAAACCAAGGGCGACACCGATCTGGATGACTACGATTACGGCATGGACGAAGATGACGAGGACTATGCTGACTTTGAACCCTACGAAGAAAAGGAGGAGGCAGAATCCAAATGAGTTACTTCACCACCGGGAAATCTCGGCGCTATGAAAAGCTGATGACCCAAAAGCCCCACCCCATGCGGGAGGACAGACAACCTATCCTCCCCAAAGACCACCTTTGCTATGGCTGTAAACGCTACGGCGAGGGCTGTGTACATCCCTGCCACCGTGAAGTGCGCAGGGGTGCTTCTCTGGAGGTGTTGGAATGCATAAGCTTGTAATTGCTGAAAAGCCCTCGGTTGCCCAGAGTTTGGCAAAGGTGCTGGGTGCTTCCACACGCCGGGACGGGTATCTGGAAGGAAACGGCTTTCTGGTGTCCTGGTGTTTTGGGCATCTGGCAGGGCTTGCCGATGCCAGCGTGTATGACGAATGCTACGCCAAATGGAAAATGGAGGATCTGCCCATTTTGCCGTGTCCTTTCCAATTTAGCATCGCCCCGGATAAACGCAAGCAGTTTTCTGTGTTGCAGAGTCTTATGCTCCGGGAAGATGTGACCGAGATTGTCAATGCCTGTGATGCCGGACGGGAGGGCGAGCTGATCTTCCGAACGGTCTACGATCTGGCGGACTGCCGGAAGCCTATGAAACGGCTGTGGATTTCCTCTATGGAGGATGAAGCCATCCGGGAGGGTTTCCAGAATCTGCGTCCCGGCTCTGATTTTGATGGGCTGTACGAAAGCGCCCTTTGCCGTGCCAAGGCAGACTGGCTGGTGGGCATCAACGCCACCCGGTATTTTTCCCTTCTGTACGGCACAAAGCTGAATGTGGGCAGGGTCATGTCTCCCACGCTGTCTCTGCTGGTGCAGCGGGAATCGGAAATCTCCGCTTTTGTTCCCGAAGATTTCTTCACCGTGAATCTGGCCTTCCCGGATTTCACCGTTTCCGGCAAAAAATTCTCAGATAAAATGGAAGCCCAGCAGCTTGCGAAGAAATGCCAGAACCAGAATGCTGTGGTTTCCGACATTCGTCACAGCAATAAAGAGGAAAAAGCCCCTGCGCTCTATGACCTGACCACCCTCCAACGGGATGCCAACCGACTTTTGGGGTACACCGCCCAGCAGACCCTGGACTATCTGCAAGCGCTCTATGAAAAGAAGCTGTGTACCTATCCCAGAACGGACAGCCGCTATCTGACGGACGATATGCTGAGAAGTATCCCGGCAATCGTTCTGTGCGCTGCCGGAATCTGCGGACTGGATGCTCCCAGCAATATTCTGGCGCAGCAGGTGTGCAACGCCAAAAAGGTTTCTGATCACCACGCCATACTTCCCACAATGGCAGCGGGAGAACAGGATTTGTCCAGCCTTCCCACAACCGAGCAGAACATTCTGAAGCTGATCTCCCGGCAGGTGCTGATGGCAGTCAGCGGAGCGTATCGCTATCAGGAGGCAGAAATCACCATTGCCTGTGAGGGAACCTTTAAGACAACCATGAAAATGCTGCTGGATGCCGGATGGAAGAAATACAGCCAGAAAAACATCCCCCAGAAGTGGTTCTCTGGTCTGGAGGTCGGGCAAATTCTGACCCCCGGCAAGGTGTCTGTGAAGGATGGCAAAACCCAGCCACCCAAGCATTTTACGGAAAACCTGCTGCTGTCCTCCATGGAAACGGCAGGGGCAAAGGATATGCCGGAGGATGCGGAGCGCAAAGGGCTTGGAACCCCTGCCACCCGTGCCGGAATTCTGGAAAAGCTGGTATCCACGGGAATGCTGGAACGCCGAAAACTGCAAAAGCAGACCATTCTGGTTCCCACGGCTCTGGGCAATTCCCTGATTACCGTCCTGCCGGAACAGCTTCAATCGCCGCTGCTGACAGCTGAATGGGAGAATCGGCTGTCCCTTGTCCAGCAGGGAAAACTGGATGACCATGATTTTCTGGACGACATTCAGGAGATGCTCACTGATTTGGTCAAGAATTACCGCCCGGTTTCCGGTGCAGATATTCTGTTCCCCTCCACCGAAAAAACCGTGGGCAAATGCCCCCGGTGCGGCAGACCGGTGATTGAGCGCAGCAAGGGATACTTCTGCACTGGGCAGGACTGCAAATTTGTCCTGTGGAGAGACAGCCGGTTCTTTACTCTCAAGCAGAAAGCTCTGGACAGGAAAACCGCCCAGCTCCTGCTGGAAAAAGGCCGCGCCCCGCTGAAGGGCTGTGTTTCCTCCAAAACTGGGAAGGTCTACGATGCTGCCGTGGTTCTGGAAGATGATGGGGATCGGGTACGGTTCAAGCTGGTGTTTGGCAATGGCTGATCTGCCCCGGATGAATGACGAGCAGCTGAAGCAGGTGCGAAAGCTGATACGCAGCCGCTGCTGCAATTATGACAATGGGAGCTGCCTGCTCTTTGACTGGTCGTTCTGCAATGTCTGCCCACAGTGGATCTCCTACTCCCTGAACTGCAAGTGGTTCCGAAATGCCGTATTGCCCAATGACCCGGCACTGGAAGCATCCATTCTCCATACCCAGCCGAGGAAACGCTGTGTCATCTGTGGAAAGCCTGTCCTGTCCAAATCTCACCGAGCAAAGTATTGTCCTGCGTGTTCCGTTCAGGAACGCAGGCGTCGGGATGCCGAAAGGAAGCGCGTTCAGTATTGGAATCTCCGCATTTAAGGGCCAAAAAAGTGGGTGATACTAATGACTTTTTCACCCACTTCCGCAGGGGTATATGTATTTACATTCGGAAAGCCAAAATCGGCTTTTATATGCGGAGAAAGCTCCCTGTGTGACCCATCTATGTCACATGGGGAGCAGTCAAATCAAAGAAAGGAGCGATCAAATTTGTCCGAAAAACAATCCAGCAAGGAGCGCATCAAAGAGATCACGGCTGGCATTGAAAAAGGCATCATGGAACTGTTTGAAAGTGACCGCTACCGGAACTACCTTACCACCATGAGCCGCTTTCACAAGTATTCCCTGAATAATGTCATGCTGATCCATGCCCAGCGGCCCGATGCCACGCTGGTGGCTGGCTTCAGCAAGTGGAAGAACAGCTTCGGGCGTCATGTGAAAAAGGGCGAAAAGGGCATCCAGATTCTTGCTCCCACCCCCTACAAAATCAAGGTGGATAAGGAGAAGCTGGACCCGGACACCAAGCTGCCTATGCTGGACGATGAAGGGAAACCCATTACAGAGGAAAAGGAAGTCACCATTCCTATGTTCAAGGTGGTGTCCGTATTCGATGTGGCTCAGACGGAGGGTAAACCGCTGCCGCAGATTTCCTTCAGTCTGACCGGGGATGTGGCGCAGTATGAGGTTTTCATGGAGGCTCTGCGCCGGACATCTCAGGTGCCCATTACCATAGAGCCGATGGAACCCGGCATGGACGGCTATTTTCATCTGGAAAAGCAAGCTATTTTTCTCCGGGAAGGTATGAGCCAGGTGCAGACCGTCTGCGCTGCCATTCATGAAATGGCCCATTCCCGGCTCCACAACTATGAGAAAATGACGGAGCTGGCAGACGATGGGGAAACCATCCTTGTGCCGGGAGAAAAAGACAGGAATACTGAGGAAGTGGAAGCGGAAAGCATTTCCTACGCCGTCTGTCAGTATTTCGGCATTGAAACCGCCGACAACAGCTTCGGTTATATCGCTTCCTGGTCCCAAGGCAAGGAGCTGAAGGAACTCCGTGCCAGTCTGGAAACCATAAACAAGACCTCCTCGGAGCTGATTTCCGGGATTGAGCAGCATTATCGGGAGATTTGCAAGGAGCAAGGCATTGATCTGGCAGCAGATGCCCCTGCACAGGAGCAACCCCGGGTGCCGGATAACGCCGCAACTGTTCAGACGGTTGAAGCAAACGTTCCACCGGAAGCCCCCTCACCGGACACCCCAGAGCAGGTGCTGGACGAATACCCCATGCCGGATGAATCCCTGAAAGCAGCTGATCTGGAAGCCTGCGGCTATTTGGATGGGGATATGCTGCCCCTGTCCAGAGAATGGGCAGCGGAACTGTACGATCAGGATTTGAGCGTGTACGCCATCGTGGACGGCGGCAATGCAGAGATGCTGTTTGACCGGGAGGAATTGGATACCCAAGCCTCCGGCACGATGTTCGCTGTTTCCCGTGAGGAATGGGAGCAAAGCCCTATGTTCCACAAAAAAATCTTGGAGCGCCAGCAGCATCAGGAGGAGCGGGAGAAAGCCTTCCTCGCTCATGGGGGTGACTGCTTTGCCATCTACCAGGTAAAGCGTGACGATCCCGGCAATGTGCGGTTTATGAACATGGACTGGATGCAGTCTCATGGGAAAGCCATTGCGCGCGGCAGCTATGACCTGATCTACACCGCACCGCTGACCGCCACCGGCAGCATCGATGCCAAGCTGGAGGCAATCTTTGAACAGTTTAACCTCCATCGTCCGGCAGATTATCACAGCCCGTCCTTGAGCGTCAGCGACATCGTTGCCATCAAGCAGGACGGTGTGGTATCCTACCACTACTGCGACAGCGTGGGTTTCAAGGAGCTGCCCGACTTCCGGCAGGAAAACTATCTGAAGGCAGCGGAAATGTCCATGGAGGATGATTACGGCATGATCGACGGTATCATCAACAACGGCAAGCAGCCCACGGTAGCCGATCTGGAACAGCAAGCCAAATCCGGCCAGCCCATTTCCCTGATGGATTTGGCAGATGCCGTCCACCGAGAGAAAAAGCCCTCCGTTCTGGAAAAACTCAAAGACCAGCCGCAGCAGCCCCAGCGCAAAGCCAAACCCCAAAAATCAAAAGAACAGGAGCTTTGAACATGAATGATTTCACCTTTGAAGAACAGCAGCTTATAAGCATCTACAACCCCGGAAGTCGTTTGGGGCTGATTCACGCCCTTGTGGAAATGCGTACCTATCTGGATGAAGATGAGCAGGAGCTTAGAACGCTCACGGATAGCGCTGTCTACAAGCTCAGCCGGATTACAGATGATGCCTTTGAAAAACTGGATTTGATCCCGGAGTTTTGAATGTGATAAACCTGCGTATTGCTGTAAATTCCCGCCGCTATAAACCTGCGTATTGTCGAAACTTTTTGCGATTTTAATATTGCGTATTGTAGAAACCTGTGTTAGAATACCCGTAGAGGTGAACAGTATGCTATTCAAGCGAAAGATTTACGACAAGTTCCTGGCCTGGAAAACAGAGTGTGCCGGTAAGAAAGCACTGTTGGTCGAGGGAGCGCGGCGAATCGGAAAGTCCACAGTTGTAGAGGAGTTCGCAAAGAACGAGTACAAAAGCTATATTCTGATTGACTTTGCGAAAGCATCCAGTGATGTAAAGGAATACTTCCAGCTGTATTTGAATGACCTGGACACATTCTTCATGCTGCTGTCTGTCCAGTATGGTGTCCAACTGCACGAACGGGACAGCGTGATCATCTTCGATGAAGTGCAGCTGTTCCCCAAAGCCAGAGAGGCCATTAAGTACCTGGTTGCCGATGGGCGCTATGACTATATGGAAACCGGTTCGCTGATTTCCATTAAGGAAAACGTCAAGGACATTGTGATTCCTTCCGAGGAACGGCAGATGAAAATGTATCCCCTGGACTTTGAGGAATTCTGTTGGGCATTGGGTGAAAAACCTATGGTCACTTATATCAAAACTTGCTTTGAGAAACGGGAGCCTTTGGAGCGAACGCTTCACAATAAGGCCATGCTCCTGTTCAAGCAATATATGCTTGTGGGTGGGATGCCCATGAGCATTGTTGCGTTCCTGGAAGGGCGGAAAGACTTTGGCAAGGCTGATCTGGAAAAACGGGACATTCTGGCACTGTATCGGAACGACATCATGAAGATTCAGGCGCAATACCGCTCCAAGGTGCTGGCGATTTTTGACCAGATTCCCGGCCTGCTCTCCCGGCACGAAAAGCGAGTCGTGTTCAATCGGATCGCCGCCGGTTCTTCTGCGGATCAGTATGAGGAAACCTTCTTCTGGTTGACCGATTCCATGGTCGCCAATGAATGCCGCCGTGCCAATGACCCCAATGTGGGGCTGTCTCTGACAGAATCGGACACCTATATCAAGTGCTATCTGGGGGACACGGGGCTGCTTCTCAGCCACGCTTTCGACGAAAACGAGCTGTTGGAGGATGAAGTCTACAAGCAGATCCTGGATGGCAAACTGGGGCTGAACGAGGGAATGCTCTACGAAAATGTCATTGCGCAAATGTTGACAGCCAATGGTCACAGGCTGTTCTTCTACACCCATTACAGCGAGGAGAAAAAGCGCAACGACATTGAAATCGACTTCATTATCTCCAATAACAGCAAGACAAAATATAAAATGTACCCCATTGAGGTCAAATCCGGCACACGCTACACAACGGACTCTCTGCTGAAATTCAGGGAGAAATACAAAACCAGGATCGGCGGCTGCTATATCATCCATCCCAGAAATCTGATTGTAAATGATGATATTCTCTGCATTCCACCGTATATGACGATTTGTCTGTAGTTTTTTCTTCCAACACCACTTGCGAGTTTTCTGATTTTGTGCTGCAAATCGCTATACATTTGGAAATAATAGGATGTAAAAGGTGGTATCATCTATGGCAGCAAAAGCCGCAAATGTAATAGACCGTAAGGAGTCCAATATCAAGGAACAGGCCGAGGAAATCATGGATATGCACGGTATACCTGTGTCGCTCTCTGGTTCTGGCGCACCCGCTGCACGGGATGAATTGGACGATGCCGCTTTTTACGCCATGATGGAACATGGTCTTAAAGAAGCTAAGGCGAATCAGTCCCGTCTCGCCTCTGATGTATTTACGGATCTAAAACGGAAGATGCAGTAAATGCCGGGAAGGAAGTTTAAGTGACCAGAGTTATCTATGGTTGCAGAGATCAGCGCCATCAGCTGTCCAATCTTGATATGTTCTGACAAACACGCCCTGGACTACACAATGTCCAGGGCGCATTTCTTTGACCGCAATACTTCCCATTTTAGACGGCCTTGCGGTCGTCTTTTTTTATTTTCTCAGAAAGGAGAACCACAATGGCATCCGTATTGCAACAATACCACCAGCTGGCGGACCGCATGGCTACCCAGATAACTGGCAGCTACCAGAGCTGGACAGACTTTCTGACCACTGCCGCCCGCCTATACAAGTACCCCTATCACGAACAGCTTATGATCTACGCCCAGCGCCCGGAAGCCACCGCCTGTGCGGATTATGAACTGTGGAACAAACGAATGGGTCGTTATGTTCGCCGGGGTGCGAAAGGCATCGCTCTTATCGACCACTCCGGGGACACTCCGAAGCTGAAATATGTGTTCGATGTGGCAGACACCCGCACCACGGAGCGTTCCCGCAGCCCCTACCTCTGGGATTTCCGCCCGGAGCATGAACAAGTCGTTTCCGATTCTTTGGAGCTGCAATACGATATTCGTTATCCGGGCAGCTTTTCTGACCTCTTGGAACAGATTTCCTCTGTGAAAGTCACGGAATACTTCCTCGCCCACCAGCAGGATATCCTCGACATCGTTGACGGTTCGTATCTGGAGCAGTATCATGACTATGACAAAGGCGTGGCATTCCTCAACGCCGCAACCGTCAGCACCACCTATATGCTGCTGTCCCGGTGTGGTCTGGCAGAAAATGCCCACTTTGGCCTGGAGGACTTCATGCCGGTGTTCGACTTCAACACACCCCAGACCGTTGATGCTCTGGGTAGTGCCATCAGCGGCATCAGCGAAGAAATTCTCCGCAATATCGAAGTCACCATTAAGAAATATGAACGTGAAAAGCTGTCTGAAAGGAGCCAAGAAAATGAACGAACTGACCTACACACGCAGCGGGGACTACTGGATTCCCAATCTGAGCCTGTCCCAGCAGGAGACCCAGCCCCTGGGCAAGTACGGGAGGATGCGGAAGAAGTATCTACAGGAGCATCGTCCGGTGCTGTGGAACAGCCTGATCCTGTCGGAGAAGCTGTATCCCCATCTGAAGGAGATCGACGAAACAGCGAACCGGCGGTTGGAGCAGATGATGCCCACACTGATGCAGTCGGCAGGGGTGACGGAAGCTCTGAAAGCCAGCGACCCCATGAAATGGGTGGGGCTGATGAACAACCTGAAAGCCCAAGCAGAGGAAGTGATCCTGACGGAACTGATCTACGCCTGACGGAAGATTTCCCCAGCGAGCAGTTCTCATTTTTCCCTACAGAAGCCCAGCAAATTGAATCTATCGTAGAAGCGGAGAGCGTGGAACAAACGCCCTCCGCTTTTTCTATGTTCATTTCTCAGGCTGACATTGACCATATCCTGCGCACAGGCGGCAACGAAGATGACGCACGAATGAAAATTGTTGCTGAGTTCTCCAAACAAAAGCCTTTGGAAAATCGTGCGGCATTTCTGAAAGCACTCTACCATGGCGGAAATGGCCTGATTACAGAAAATGGCAAGATTTCCGCATGGTATGGCGAGGAGGGCATTCACATCGCAAGCGACAATACTGTGCGCTACCTTTTCTCTGCCCAAGTTATCAGCTGGGCAGATGCAGCGGGACGCACGGAAGAACTGTTGGATAGCGGCACATTTGCCACCAATTTGGAAGTTACGGAAGCACTCCAAAATGAGCGCCGGCGTATTGCCTCTGAAGTTTGGGACCTTTATCACGACCTTTCGGATGAAGCCAAATTGCTGGGACATCTGTCCTGTCTTGGTAATATCCGCAGCACCAATTACCCGGAGGAAACGGAACGTCTGGCGGATGAACTGGCAAATCCGGCATTTCGAGAAACACTTCTGTCGGAATACAAGATTTTTATGGATGCCTACCGTGAAAACCGTGAGCTTCTGCGTTTTCATTACCACCGGCCGCAAGCACTTCTCACCCGCTTGGAAGAACTGTCCCTGCCTCGCAAAGAATACCACTCCGACATGGCAGCACTCCCGGAAACCCAAAAGTTTATTACGGAGGATGAAATTGCGGATTCTCTTGCAAACGGGAGCAGCTTCGAGGGTGGAAAGAGCCGCATCTACGCATTTTTCCAGACACAGCACTCGCCCAAAGAGTACGCTGATTTTCTGAAAGAGGAATATGGTACTGGCGGACGTTCCCATGCTGTATCCAGAGAAAGCGGCAGCTTTGAAGAACACGGCAGCAAGGGCATCATACTGAAAAAGAGCGGCTGTGCGGATATTCAGATGAATTGGAATAAGGTCGCTTCCCGCATTTCTGAGCTGATACGCCTGAACCGCTATTTTACACCAGATGAACAGGTGCTCTATGATGAAAAGCCGGCACAGGATACGGCACAAGCCACCGCTTACGACAGTTATAATACCGTCAAGGAAAGTAATCTTGCGGCCACACTCCCGACAGTCAGTCTGTTCTATGACTGGTACGCGGAAGTAAAAAGTCAATATCCTGATGCCATTGTTCTGATAAAGCTGAACGGTGGCTATTTATCATTCCAGGCAGATACGCAATTTGCCGCAACGCTTCTTGGGTTGGAGGTTGTTCAACGGGAACACCTTGGAGAACCGAAGCGAGTTTCCGTGTGCTATCTGCCCAACGAAGTTGTGGAAGAATATCTGGACAGGCTTGGCGAGAAGAACAAAACGGTGGTTTTGGCAGATCGTCAACCTGGCAAGGATAACATAGATATTCTTCAGATTGCGCCACAGCCAACACGGCATATTGATGAGCCATCTCAAGAGCATCCACCAGTAGCGCCTACCGACATTCCCCCAATAAGAGAAATTACGCAGGCTGACATTGACGCCGCCTTGCAGAAATGGAACGGGAATTCTGAAAGCAAGCAGGCTGTGGCATCGTACATGGGAGACCATGGTCGGGAGCGGGACACCGCCGCATGGCTGGCAAAAGAATACGGTACAGACCTCAGCCATCCCTTGCGGGTCGTTGTTACCGGCGTTGATGATGAAGTTGTGCTGCCCTGGCCCAAAGTTCAGCGCCGCATTGCACAGCTTATCCGCGAGGACAAATTCTTCACACAGCAGGAAAAGACAGTTCTGGAACATAATCAGGAGTACCAGCTTCTGGACCGACTTCGTTCTGACTGTGAGTATTTCCTTGGCGTGGGCAACCGTGCGGAAAAGCATTTGTGGACAGGCAGTGTTCGTGCGCAGATTGCCAAAATGCGGGAACTGTACGATACGCTCCCTGAAAAGCCTGAATGGCTGACCAAAGAGACTATCGATAATTATGCCGAGCGGATGGCACCGCCGTATCTGGTTGTTGCGTACCATCATTTTGAAAATGGGTTTGATGATAAGCTGGACTACCAGACATTGGCCGAAGCAGAAAAGGCCGCGCAGGGCTATGTGGACGGCACAATGGAGTATGACGGCTTCCAATACGATGGGGCCGCTATCTACAACCAGCAGACGCGGAAGTATCTGCGCGTCTACGGCAATTACCCGGATGAACGGGCACACGCGGAGGCAGCGGGACGTGATTGGGTCGAAAAATCGGCAGCATCTACGGAAAGCGACATCGCCCCCGCAGACCGCTTCCATGTGGTAAGTCTTGACCAAGGCTTCTATACCCGGTATGCCATATGGGACGATAAGGCCGACGGTTACTATGTTGACGCTGACGGTGTTGCAGAGGAATTTACAAGCGAATGGCAGGCGGAAGAATACCGGCTGAAGCTGCAAGAACAGGTACTTATGGAACGGGCAAAGGGGCTGATCTCTGACTTCTGCCAGAGTGAATACGGCGCTGAACCAGATTTCAGCGACCCAGCGAAAATCGGCATTGCCTACACGACCATCACCGACGATGAGATTCCCATTCAGGTGAATATCGACCTTGTGAAATTCCGGTTGGAGCGGGATCTGAACGATGAACATTTGGAGACCCGGCAGTACAGTTCCCTGCAAGATCTGATTGCCAACGAGTTGGAAATCCTTGATTTCAGTGACCTCGTTCATGTGTCAGATGAAGATATAGAGCAATACCGCTGGCACAATCGTGAGGAAGCGACGGAGAAGGCACTTGAAACAGTTGAATCTGTGTCCTTGCCGCAGGAGAACAAAGCCCTGTATTCGGTAGGCGATACCGTCTATCTGGACAACGAGCCCTTTGAGATCACCGAAGTCGGGCTGTTTGACGTACATCTCCGTGATCCGTCGCAGGCATACCCTGTTTTCCGTGCGGAAAGCAAGGAACGCCTTGAAGTGCTACTGCGCCAGGATGAGCGCAACGCCCATCTTTTTGCTGTGAAACCTCCTGCCATAAGCGAAGAAGAAAAGCTGATTCTGGAACATGAGGGGCAGGCGGCGCTTTCAGAAATGGGCGAGCTTATTCCCGACCCGGACGATGCCATTTCACAAGCTGAACCAGACGAGCCTCCCGCACACAGCCCTGCGGTATCCATCCTCATTGACGGTCAATGGCAGGAGTTCCCCAGCGCTTCCGCAGCAGAAAAAGCATCCTATGCCGATCTCAAGGCAGCAAGCCATCGGAATGCCCAGAACTTCCGTATCACAGATGATGACCTGGGAGCTGGTGGCGCAAAGGCAAAATTCCAGGCAAATCTCAATGCCATCCAGCTGCTAAAGCACTTGGAAGCTGAGGGATTGCAGGCCAGCCCGGAACAGCAGCAAGTTCTCTCCCGCTATGTGGGCTGGGGCGGCCTGCCGGATGCTTTTGACGAAAGTAAACCCGGTTGGGCATCCGAATACCAGGCACTAAAAGCCGCACTTACCCCGGAGGAATATACCGCCGCCCGCGCGTCCACGCTGAATGCCCACTATACCAGTCCCACAGTTATCCGTGCCATTTATGAAGCTGTGGGAAATATGGGCTTCCAGACAGGCAATATCCTGGAGCCGTCTATGGGTATTGGCAATTTCTTCGGAATGCTCCCGGAAAATATGCAAAGCAGCCGTCTTTACGGCGTGGAACTGGATTCCATCACCGGACGGATCGCCAAGCAGCTTTATCCCAAGGCCAATATTACCATCGTCGGATTTGAAACCACAGACCGCAGAGACTTCTTCGACCTTGCAGTAGGCAATGTGCCTTTCGGACAGTACAAAGTAAATGATCCTGCCTATAACAAGCTGGGCTTCAACATCCACAATTATTTCTTCGCCAAGGCACTGGACCAGGTGCGCCCCGGTGGTGTAGTCGCTTTCGTGACCAGCCGCTATACCATGGATGCCCAGAACCCCAGCGTCCGCAAATACCTTGCCCAGAGGGCCGACCTTTTGGGCGCTATCCGATTACCCAACACCGCTTTTAAGGCCAACGCCGGTACAGAGGTGGTGTCGGATATTCTGTTCCTACAAAAACGTGACCGGGCAATAGATATAGAACCGGATTGGGTACATCTGGGACAAACGAAAGATGGCTACGCCATTAACAGCTATTTCCTCGACCACCCGGAAATGGTCATGGGCAGAAACAGCTCCGAAAGCACCGCCCACGGTATGGATTACACCGTGGAACCCCTGGAGGACAGTTTCCTTGCCGACCAGCTCCATGAAGCGGTACAGCATATCCAGGGCACCTATCAGGAAGCGGAGCTGCCCGATCTGGGCGAGGGTGAATCCATCCAGAACACCCTCCCGGCTGACCCGGATGTGAAGAACTTCTCCTATACCCTTGTGGACGGTGAGGTTTACTTCCGGGAAAACAGCATCATGGTCAGACCCGATCTGAATGCCACCGCCAAAGAGCGTATCAAGGGGATGCTGGCACTCAGCGCCTGCGTCCATGAGCTGATCGACCTCCAGATGGACGAAACCATCCCGGATTCTGCCATTCAGGAGAAACAGGCAGAGTTGAACCGGCTCTACGACAGCTTCACGGAAAAGCACGGACTTATCAACAGCCGGGGCAACAAGCTGGCATTCTCCGACGATTCCTCCTATTTCCTCCTGTGCGCACTGGAAGTCATGGACGATGACGGCAATTTCCAGCGCAAGGCGGATATGTTCACCAAGCGAACCATCCAGCCCCACCGGGTTGTCACCTCCGTGGATACTGCCAGTGAAGCCCTGACCCTTTCCATTGCGGAAAAGGCAGAGGTGAACATGGAATATATGTCCAATCTCACTGGGAAAACCGCCGAGGAACTGGCATCGGAGCTGCGGGGCGTTATCTTCCACGATCCTACTCTTGGGGCCATTGAGGATAATGAAGGCTGGGTAACAGCAGACGAGTATCTGTCCGGCAATGTGCGGCAGAAACTCCGGCAGGCGGAAGCGGCTGCGGCGGAGAATCCTGCCTATCAGGTCAATGTAGAAGCCTTGCTCGCTGCGCAGCCCAAGGATTTGGATGCTTCAGAGATTGAGGTTCGGCTGGGCGCAACCTGGATCGACAAGTCCTACATCAAGCAGTTCATGTTTGAAACCTTCGATACCCCCAGCTATCTGCGCTATACCATGGATGTGCAGTATTCTCCCTATACCGCCGCATGGAGCATCAGCAACAAAAAACGGATTTCCTACAATGATGTTGCTGCGTGGAATGCCTACGGCACAGATTGTGTCAGCGCCTATGAAATTCTGGAGGATTCTCTAAACCTCCGGGATGTGCAGGTGTACGACACCATTGAGGATGCGGACGGACGCAAAAAGCGGGTGCTGAACGCCAAGGAAACCACGCTGGCGGCACAGAAGCAGCAGCTGATCCGGGATGCGTTCCGGGACTGGATTTGGGCAGAACCCCAACGCCGTCAAGCACTGGTTCGGCAGTACAATGAGGAAATGAACAGCACCCGCCCACGGGAATATGACGGCAGTCACATCGTCTTTGCGGGCATGAACCCGGCAATCACCCTCCGGGAGCATCAGCGAAACGCCATTGCCCATGTTCTCTATGGCGGTAATACATTGCTTGCCCACGAAGTGGGTGCGGGCAAGACCTTTGAGATGGTCGCTGCCGCCATGGAAAGCAAGCGGCTGGGACTGTGCCGGAAGTCCATCTTTGTGGTTCCCAACCACTTAACCGAACAGTGGGCGTCGGAATTTCTGCGTCTGTACCCCTCCGCCAATATTCTTGTCACCAAGCAGCGGGACTTTGAAACGAAAAACCGCAAGAAGTTCTGCGCCCGGATTGCCACCGGCGACTATGATGCGGTAATCATTGGTCACAGCCAGTTTGAGAAAATCCCCATCAGCAAACAGCGGCAGGAGCGGCTTCTGCAGGATCAGATTGCGGAGATCACCATGGGCATTTCGGAGCTGAAGGAAAGCGGCGGTGAGAAATTCAGCGTCAAGGAGTTGGAACGCACCAAGCGCGGTTTGGAGTCCCGATTGGAAAAACTGCGGGCTGATGATAAAAAAGACGATGTTGTGACCTTTGAGCAGCTGGGCGTTGACCGCATGTTTGTGGACGAGGCACACAATTACAAGAATTTGTTCCTCTACACCAAAATGCGCAATGTCGCCGGTCTTTCCACCACAGATGCCCAGAAATCCAGCGATATGTTCGGCAAGTGCCGCTACATGGACGAACTCACCGGGAATCGTGGCGTGGTCTTTGCCACAGGTACACCGGTCAGCAACAGTATGACGGAACTCTACACCATGCAGCGGTATTTGCAGTACGCCCGTCTGGAAGAAATGCACATGACCCACTTCGACTGCTGGGCTTCCCGGTTCGGCGAAACTGTCACCGCTTTGGAGCTGGCACCGGAGGGCAAGGGCTACCGTCCCCGGACACGATTCAGCCGATTCTTCAATTTGCCGGAACTGATGAACCTGTTCAAGGAAGTTGCGGACATCAAGACGGCGGATCAGCTCCATCTTCCCGTCCCGGAGGTGGAGTACCACAATGTGGTTGCCAAGCCCACAGACGTACAGAAAGGGCTGGTACAGGAGCTTTCCGAACGAGCTGCCGCTATCCACTCCGGCAGTGTTGACCCCTCCATCGACAATATGTTGAAGGTGACCTCGGACGGGCGAAAGCTGGGGCTTGACCAGCGGATTATCAATCCAGATTTCCCGGATCAGGAGGGCAGCAAGGTCAATCTGTGTGTGGAAAACATTCTGCAAGTCTGGAAAGACGGTGAAGCGGACAAGCTGACCCAGTTAGTTTTTTGCGATATTTCCACACCTCAGGCTGCATCGAAAGTGAAAAAGGCTGTCAGCACGAATATAGACACTTCCTCCCCGGAGTCTGCGATGCTCCCTATGGAAGAAAAAGCCCCCTTCACCGTTTACGATGACATTCGTTCCAAGCTGATTGCCAGAGGCGTTCCGGCAGAGCAGATTGCCTTTATTCACGACGCCAATACGGAGGTCAAGAAAAAGGAGCTGTTCGGCAAGGTGCGTTCCGGTCAGGTGCGTGTGCTGCTGGGCAGTACCTCCAAAATGGGGGCTGGCACCAATGTGCAGGATCGTCTGGTGGCAATCCATGATGTGGATTGTCCCTGGCGGCCCGGTGATTTACAGCAGCGCAAAGGCAGAATTGAGCGTCAGGGCAACCAGAATGAGAAAGTCCATGTGTTTCGCTATGTGACAGAAGGGACCTTCGACGCTTACTTGTGGCAGACCGTGGAGAATAAGCAGAAGTTCATTTCCCAGATTATGAGTTCCAAGTCCCCGGTGCGCTCCTGTGACGATGTGGACGAGGTAGCGCTGTCCTTTGCGGAAATCAAAGCCCTGTGCGCCGGTGATCCCCGGATCAAGGAGCGTATGGATTTGGATGTGGAGGTTTCCAAGCTGAAGATTATGAAAGCTGACTACAAGAGCAAGCAGTACCGGCTGGAAGATAATCTGCTGCGGCACTTCCCGGAACAGATTGAAAAATTGAAGGGCTACATTCAGGCGATTCAGGAAGATATGCAGATGCTGGATACCCATCCCCATCCACAAGACGGCTTTGCGGGTATGACGGTTCTGGCTGACGAGCTGACGGACAAGGACAACGCCGGTGCCGCTCTGATTGAGGCGGCAAAGAAAGCCACGGGGCTTGACCCGGTGGAGGTCGGCACCTACCGGGGCTTTACGATGTCCGTTACTTTGGAGGACTTCGGCAAAAAGTATGTGCTGACCATGCAGGGCAGACTGCGGCACCAGACCGCCTTGGGCAGCGACCCCAGAGGAAATCTCATCCGTCTGGACAATGCTCTGGCACAGATGCCCCAGCGGTTGCAAGCCTTCCAGACACAGTTGGACGAAACCTACCACCAGCAGGAAGCGGCAAAGGCGGAGCTGGACAAGCCCTTCCCCTATGAGGAGGAACTGCGCGATAAAACCGCGCGGCTGATTTTTCTGGATGCGGAGCTGAACTTGGATGCCAATAAGGGCGGTCAGCAGGATCAGGTGGTTGCCAAAGCTGCCCGTCCCTCGGTACTGGATAAGCTGCGAAGCCAGCTCACTCCCAGCAGGACTGATAAAAAACAAAAACGCCATGAGGAGGTACGATGATGACCAACGAAGAACGCAACACGGCATTGTATCAGAAGATGTTTGCCGAACAGGAGAAATTCCGGGACTGGCTGAAAGGTCAGTCCCCGGAGGAAATTCTGAACCACGCCTATGAATACACAGTCCGGGAGGATATTCTGCTGTCGCTGGAATACCACCATCTGTCAGATGCCCAAGCGGATGCGCTGATGAAATCCCCCAGCCCACTGGCAGATGTTTTCAGAGATTTTGAAAAGCTGGAAACGAGCCACATGGAGACGGTTTGGGACTGTCTTGAGGGCAGAGCGGATACGCTTCTGGAAGAACAGCACCGCACACTTAGGGAAACACCGGTATATAGCCAATCCGGTGCCTATGCCCATGAACATGGGGAGCTTAATCAGTACCGGGCTTCCAACGAAGCAAATATGGCCTGTAAAAAAGCCATTGAGGGAGCCATCCGTGACCATTACAGAGGGTACAGTCTGGATGGAAAAGCAGCAGTCGCAGAGGTTGTGCGTGCCTTTGGAACGGAACGAACCATGTACATCCTTGCCAACACCGTCCGGCAAAAGGACTGGGATGGACGGATTTCTCCCAGCAATAAGGATTGGGCGAAATCAATCCCCATTCAGAAGAATCCAGATGCCTGGGGTGAGGATCGGAACAGCCACCTAGTTGTGGACAGCCATCCAGGACTTACGGATTTGTTTGTAAGTGCCTTCCGCAAAGAGTATTGCCAGCAGCAAGAAAAAGGCATCAAGCCCTCCGTCCGGGCAAAGCTGCAAAACCAGCCAGTCAAAAATTCGCCGAAAATTTCGGCGAATTTAAAAGGACAGGAGCGGTAAATCTATGGTAGAGCGAGAGGTCATTAAAACCATTCGCCTGACCCCGGAGGAACTGCAAATGATTCAGAAAAAAATGAAGCAGTATGGCACCCAAAATTTCTCTGCTTTCGTCCGAAAAATGGCGATTGATGGGTATGTGGTTAGGCTGGAGCTGCCAGAACTGAAAGAAATGGTATCTCTGCTCCGTTACTCCAGCAATAATCTGAATCAGCTTACCAAGCGTGTCCATGAAACCGGAAGAATATACGATGCCGATTTGGAGGATCTCCGGCAGACCCACGAACGGCTGTGGGATGCGGCACGGGACATTCTCTCTGCTCTTTCAAAGCTCAAATGATCCGCCGTATCCTTGCGGTATGTAATCCGAGCGCTTATAATGGCGATACAAAGAGAGGAGGCACCCCCATGAAACTGATCTTCAAAATACTATCCGTTCCTATCATTTTGGTCATTGACCTGTTCACCCTTGTCTGTACTGGGCTGATTTTCTTTTCCGCATTCTTCCTCCGGCCAGTCAGCGGAATTGTGGGAATCCTCGGCATATTCGTTCTGGTTACATATTCCGTGAAGAACGGCCTGATTCTTCTGACCATTGCGTTCCTGGTCAGTCCTATGGGCATCCCTATGATAGCAGCGCATCTTCTGGCGGGAGTGCAGCACATTTCCTCTGCTATCAAAAACTTATGAGTAAAATCCGGTGCAAACCAAAGGCACCGGATTTCCTCATACTGCCCCGCCTTCAGCAAAAGTAACCTCTCCTTCGTGTTATTTATTTGTAGCAATTTCCGCGCATAGTAGTTGTAAAAACTACGTCAATGTGCTATACTTGCTACGAGGAGGCGGAACATGAAATATTACGAAAAGCTGCTCGCCCTTGGCTGCGTGACCCGTTCCCAGTTGGAACAAGTCACGGGAAGCCCATCCGCCGCTGACTGGCTTTGCCGGGAGTATCAGCGGAAAGGATACATGGAACGAATCAAACGGAATCTGTATGCTGTTATCAGTCTGGAAACAGGTCAGTGTGTTGCAAACCGATATCAGATTGCCTCTCACATCAGTGATGATGCCGTCGTTTCTTACCACAGCGCATTTGAATACTATGGATACGCCAATCAGGTGTTCTATGAGGTTCAGGTTACAAGCGTCAGCCGTTTCCGTGCGTTCAACTATGATGGAATTACCTATCGTCACATCGGTCAGCGAATTGAGGACGGCGTATTGGAATTACCCAATGGTATCCGTGTAACCTCCTTGGAACGCACTGTCATTGACAGCATCAATCTGTTTGAAAAAACAGGCGGGTTGGAAGAACTCCTGCGCTGCCTTGCCTTGATTCCTACTCTGGATGAAAAAGGGCTGATCGCCTGCCTGTCAGAATATGACAGCGGTATCCTCTATCAAAAGGCAGGGTATGTCCTGTCCCATTTTGCAGAGGCAATGGGATTGTCTCAATCGTTCTTTGAAAGCTGCGCAGCACACATCCCAAAAGGGAAGAACTATTTCTATGATTATGGACAGGACTTTGTGTGGCACGAAAAGTGGAAGCTCTATGCCCCTGCGGATCTTATGCAGCTTCTTAGCAAGGGAGTGACTGACTATGATGCAATTTGACCGTATAACCTTGGGCAAACAGGCCCGTGAATTGGGTTTTGTCAGGGATACATTTGAAAAGGTATGCCGCCTGGCTGATATTCTGATGTTTTTCCAGAGTGATTCTCTGTTGTCCGAGAAAATGGCATTGAAAGGCGGTACGGCAATCAATCTGACCATTTTCAATCTTCCTCGCCTGTCTGTGGACATTGATCTGGATTTTTCAGATGATCTTCCTCGAGAGGAGATGCTGGCTGTAAGAAAACAGGCAACGGAAAAGGTCAGGAAATATATGGCGGCAAGAGGGTATACCCTTGGACTTAACTCAAAATTCTATCATGCGCTGGATTCCTTTGTTTATGAGTATCAGAATGCGGGTGGCATGAAAGACAATATTAAAATTGAAATCAACTATATGCTCCGTTGCCATGTTTTACCGCCGGTAAATAGAAGCGTGAATCTCCCGTGGCTTCAACAGGATCTCGCTGTTTTGAGCGTTGATCCTTTGGAAATTTACGGGTCTAAAATCGTTGCACTTCTGAATCGGGCAGCACCAAGAGATTTGTATGATATCCATACCATGCTGCAAGCCGGTTTGTTTGATGAATCTCAGGAACCGATGCTAAGAAAGTGTGTCATGTTCTACAGTGCCATTGGCTCTGAAGTCTGCCCGGAGCAATTTGACTTAAACAAGATCGCCACAGTATCCCAGCAGCGCGTCAAAACCGACCTGATCCCGGTACTTCGCAAGGGCACATGGTTTGATGTTACCCAAGCGCAGGAAAAGGTCCGTCATTACTTAGGTGATGTGCTTGTGCCGGAACCCGATGAACTGGCGTTCTGGGCAGCGTTCCGTCAGAAGCAGTACCAGCCAGAGCTGCTGTTCCGTGATGAAGCAGTTCTGGCTCGAATCAGCCAACACCCCATGGCACTCTGGAAATGCAGTGAGAAACAGAGGAACCGCCCCACGCAGGAAAGGTAATTTAGCCCATGAAAAAACAAGGTCACTATTGTAAGGTGTGTGGCAGCTACAGAGCAAACGAGAAATTCACCGGCAAAGGTCATGCCACGCATATCTGCAAAGACTGTGCCAAACTGCCTCCAGAGGAAAAAGCCAAGCAGGAGGCCCTGAACCGGTTATTCAATCTTCCCTGGCATTTATCGAATGAGCAGAAGGCATGGCTGAAAAACAGAATGCAGGATCGCCGCCCGGAAGTCAAGGCGCTCGCCCAGGAGCAATACGATATGCGGTTTGGGCGTAGGCATCAGGAAATTCCGCTCGATGACTTCGACAATCCTGATGAGAATGAATTTGAAGAAACAGAATAGTGTTACAGCGGTCTGCTTCGGCAGGCCGCTTTTTTGTGAGAGGTGGAATTTTATGGCAACCACACGCTTGATGCCCCTGCACATCGGCAAAGGGCGGACAGTTGGTACTGCAATCCAAGCCATCATTGACTATGTAGAGAATCCCGAAAAGACGGACAACGGCAATCTGATTGCAAGCTGGCAATGCGACAGCCGTGTTGCCGACAGGGAGTTTCTGCTATCAAAGCAGCAGTACATCCGAAACACCGGGCGAGTGCGTTGCTCCGATGATGTAATTGCCTATCACCTTCGTCAATCTTTCCGCCCCGGTGAGATTACGCCGGAGGAAGCGAATCGTTTAGGCTGTGAGTTGGCTCGGCGATTCACAAAAGGCAATCATGCCTACATCGTCTGTACGCACATCGACAAAGCCCACATTCACAATCATGTGATTTGGAACTCCACCGCCCTCGATGAGCAAAGCAAATTCCGTAACTTTTGGGGCAGCACCAAGGCTGTACGCCGCCTCAATGATACGATCTGTGTTGAGAACGGTTACTCCATTGTTGAAAATCCCAAGGGCAAGAGCAAGACCTACGACAAGTGGCTGGGCGATCAGAAGAAACCCTCCCACCGGGAGCGTATCTGCTATGCCATTGACGATGCCCTTGGACAGAAACCTCAGAGTTTTGAGAAGCTGCTGGAGCTGCTGCAACGCTCCGGGTATCAGGTCAAGGGCAGCAAGGTTCCCTCCCTGCTGGGAGAAGGGCAAAAGCGTTTCATCCGCATGGACACGCTGGGTGCAGGCTACACCCCGGATAATCTTCGTGCTATCATTGATGGAACGAAAGCACATACCCCGAAAAAGAAGCGGGTCATGGACACACAGACCATACCCAGTGGCAGTCTGTTGATTGACATTCAGGCAAAGCTGCAAGAGGGAAAGGGTGCCGGTTACGCACGATGGGCAAAGAACTTCAACCTGAAACAGCTTTCTCAAACGCTGATCTATCTGGAGGAAAACAATCTGCTGGACAGAATCGTTCTGGAAGAAAGAACTACCACCGTCACAGCGCAGTACCACACCCTGTCCGCCAAGATGAAATCTGCCGAGCAACGCATGGCGGAAATCAAAGTGTTGCAGCAGCACATCATCAACTACGCAAAGACCCGCAACACCTATGTTGCCTACCGAAAGGCTGGCTACTCCAAGAGATTCCTTTTGGAGCATGAATCAGAAATCATTCTGCACAAGGCGGCAAAGCAGTTTTTTGACGAGCATGGGCTGAAAAAACTGCCCACCGTCAAGAGTCTGCAAGCAGAATACGCCCAGCTCCTGTCTGAGAAAAAAGCCATGTACGCAGATTACCAGAAAGCCAGGGAGGATATGCGCTCCCTGCAAACTGCCAAAGCAAATGTGGATCGGATTCTTGGTGACAATTCTCTCACCGCAGAGAGAGAAACAGAAAAGAACCGGTGATAACCGTCTGTCAGCGATTTGCAAAATCGCGTAGCCGCTGGGATTTTCCAGCGTTTCCAGAACACAGACTAGTGTTCTGCGGGGATTGGGGCAGCGCCTCAACAAGCAGAAAGCCCTCATT
>OIYP01000353.1_pt1 | contig 30887 bp, 18 predicted proteins | sample 1588261 | NCBI WGS metagenome assembly OIYP01 (sample SAMN03283293) | human gut metagenome | biome: human-associated habitat; material: feces | host: Homo sapiens | place: Peru | collected 2012
CATTATACCCAGGGCGTTGCCCTGGGCTAAGAGCTTCTGCCCTTTCAGGGCGTGCCGCTTATAGGAGATCTTGGACTTCCAACCATATAGGTCGAAACTTTTCGACCTATATGGTTGGAAAGTTTTAGACACTTGGCGTGCTCATTTACAGGAAGTCCCTTTCATTCCTTCATCAAAGGTTTTGGTCAAGGAATTGGAGAATCTTATGCTGTATGCGAAGTCCGCAGGAATGAGGCACGTCCCAAAGTTCGGTGGTAAGGAGAGAGTCTGCATGTTGGCTGTTCCATACAGCATGCATCTGCGCGAAAGCCTTCTTGACTCCGGGGACGGGGAAAAGATGGTCAAGGGTGCCACTAATAAAGAGAGAAGGATGAGGACAAGCCAAGGAGGCGATGTGGGGATAGTCGAGGTACTGACGGAGTGCAGGAATGCAGTTGGCAAAACCTCCGTTCTCCTTTCGTCCATAACGCAGGGTAAGCTGATCGTCGGTAGTGATCATCCAGCAGATGTTGGCACTCGCCTTGATCTTGTCGGAGAGGGCAGCAAGCATCCAGGAACGGTATGCGCCCATAGAACATCCCACACATCCTATCCTGTCCTTATCGACCATAGGGAGAGTAGACAGGAAATCGGTTCCAGCCATATCGTCGTAGGTCATAAAGGCAGAAAGGTCGCGTCCAAGCATCATCATGTTGCCGGCGATAATATCATACTTGTTGCGGTCGATACCTTCCTTACGGCTACGCTCGCCCCAAAGAGGTGCGTCGGCAGAGAAGACTACATAGCCGTGACGGGCAAGATAGTCGCCAAGATACTGACCTTCGTACAACTTCTTTGCCCATGCATCAGCGTCGGCGACAACGGCGGTGTCGACATCAAAGGGACGTATCATCTTCTCCTTGCCGATGTAGAGGTGGGCTCCATGGTCATGGAGGGCATTGATGGCAGGGAAAGGTCCCTTGCCGTCGGGTATAAGAAGATAGGCTGTGATGCGGGCATAGGCGTTGACACAGAAGCTGATTTTCTGTGCACGATAACCATCTCGTTGTTCTTCGGCTATCACCTTCATGTCCCACGACTTGGCTCGGCGAGGAGGTGCCATCATACATTCAAATATCTTCTGACGGGCAGCCTTCTTCCATTTTGCAAAGTTTTTGATAGGACTGTTACCCCATGCCATAGGGTATGTGAGTTCCTGTTTGAGTTGTTCGACGTAAACGGGCAACTCACCTTGCCACTCGTAATTCTCTCGCACAGGCAGTTGTTTCGCATTCGGTTTCTGGGCGAAAGATGGCTGAGAGAATATCAGCAAGGCAAAAAATGTGAAGAGTGAAAAATCCAAATGTTTCATTGTTATTGAGTTTTTAAGTGTTGAATGTTATGCAAAGATGCAGCTTATCTTATGCAAAGATAAAAAAATAATTTGGAAAACAAATGAAATGCGTACTAAAATATTTGAAAGAAAATTCCCAGTTGGACAGTTTACTGCCTCCAACTGAGGGAAAGTGATTTTTGACGCCTTTTTGCGTCGCAAAGCCTCGTTACGACATCTCAAATAGGCAAGAGTGTGATGGGAGATTGCCCTTCATGCCTCATAATTCCTTCCAAATGAGGTCAGGATACATGAATTTGGCTCTACTTACGTGCGCTCCGAGAACAGGGAAAATCATCGGAACGATAGGTTCGTGCATGGATTTTGATGCCTGTGAGAATAAAAATAGCACTATTTTCGTTCATATTTCCCAGTTTTAGCACCTTTGTAGCTGTCTTTTTTGAGACGTCATACTTCATATTTACCTTTTCGTTTCTTGGTAAACAACTGATTATTAGCCTTTTAGAGAAGAAGCTAAGTGGTCTGCCGTCTCAGTCTCAGTAGTCTCAGTTATTTTTAAGAGGGTTGTGTTTTTTCATTTTTTCAATTTTTATTATATTATATATATATTATAACTATATATATATTAAATAGTTATATAATAATAAAGTAAAGAAAAAAGAACAAAAACGGAAGTTGGAACCCCTCTTAAAAATAACTGAGACAACTGAGACTGAGACGCTTTTCAGCCCACAGTCAGCTTTCCTCTCCCAGGCTGTTGGTCTCTTTTCCGCTGCATTCCACAAGCACTTGTCGGGCGAGGATGGCGTCTAAATTCCTTACGTCGAAAACAGGAGTCTTGATACTGCGTTTAGTCCTGGATAACGACCCTTCCCTTTGCCAACGAAAGAAGATCGGGAATGTCGTAACAGCGCAAGACACCAGGAATGACGTTCGACATCATGTCGTGTTGCACGGGGTGCTGAATGTAATTGCGCCAGGTCTTCAATGTGCGGGTGAGTGTGGCACCAGCCAATCGCTCGTCGAGCACAGCAGCGTGCATCACTACGACTGCGTTCATTCCGTCAGCCTTGACTGTAATCTGGCGACCCTTCAACTTTTCATCAGCAGAACAGAAGTTGAGAATGGTGCGCAAATCCTGCACACGCTGACCTATGAGCGGTTTGCCTGCATGAAGGGCAGTTACAGCAGAACGATACTGAGTATTCCAATACTTGGAAAGGTTGTACTCGAAAATGTCGCTCGTCTCACCAAAACCTCGCAGGTCGGCATAGACATGAATCGTTCCGTCGGAGAATACATCACGACGATCGGTCTCTATCAGCAGACTTGCCTTTCCTGCATCTGCAAGATGGATGCAAACCTTCGACTGCTGATTGGCATCCGACGGAATCCTGACAATAACAGGAACAGGATACTGACCTTCGCAATCGAGCTGATAACGATATTCCTCCACGTCGCGCTGCGATTCGTGGCGAGTCTCAATAGCATTCCAATGATCGTTCAGTCCAGGAAGTCCCAACAGCTTTAGAATGCCATCCTTCACCTTGTCGGCCGACTGCGAACAGAAAGCCTGGCGCTGGGCTGACAGCCTGTCCATCTGTGCCTCACACTCCTGCATGGAGCTGAGCGCATCCTTGTATTCCAAGTTTACCTGTCCTGTCTTGGTGCAACACATGTCGTCACTACGCCAGTAAGTATAAGGCTTCACCTCGCCCTGTGCATCGCCCAAGAGAGCCTTGCGGAAGAAGCTTACCATCTTGTCCTGGCTGGGCTTGGGAATGGCGTGTCCGTCGTCGTAATAAAACTGTTCGGCAGCATCGGGCGCTCCCAGCAGACTGTAGCAACGATTCACCTCTTCATAGCCACGCAAGGCTCCCCAATGGTCAACAAAGTCGAAACGACCATCGAGAATCAGGAAAGGCTTTGGCGCATTCATCATCGCCATGTCGGCTATCTCGATGTGCTCGCGTCCTTCGCCCGGAATCCACTGACATCCGTCGCTTGGGCCTTGAGTCTCCAGGGTTCTTTCACGCGACGAAAAGAACAATCCCACACAACTTGCCTTCACCCTGTCGTCGAGAGCAGCCAGATAAGACGACTGCGTGCCGCCTCCCGAGAAGCCATAACAACCAATCTTGTCGCCATCAATGTCCTTACGACTGAGCAGATAGTCGATGGCGCGGCTGTTGTCGAAAAATTCCTGTGCGGCAAGGCTGCTGCCAAGGAGGATGAAGCCCGGAGCAATGAGTGTATGCTCGGTAGTTACGCCACGGGTAAGATTCTTGCCCTGCGCATCGATGGTTTGCTGGCGCTCACCCTGTGAGAAGGGGTCGACCACCATGGAAGCAATACCGTTGACAGCCAACTGCTCAGCACTTCCCGAACCCGTGCCCTTTCCGTCGAGTCCATGTCCGCACATCTCGATACAGGCAGGAATCTTGCCCTGCACCTTCTCGGGCAGATAAAGATGGGCTGTGACGTAACGGCCTGGCGTACTCTGAAAGACAATCTTCTCGACTATAAAGCCGTTGCCCTTCAACGAGCCCACCACCTTGGCATTGAGTTTGCCACGCTGTGGCATTTCGCCAGCCAACTGACTAAAACGACTGCGCAACTGGCTCACGTATTGCTGCATGGCTTCCTTCGACTGGCAAGCCTTTTCGAAAGCCTGCTGGCGCTCATAGTTCTGAGCGTGTACTGGCAGCATCTCGTAGTTGTAGAGCGAGGTGGCTGTCTTGAACTTCAGAGCCTTGTAAGAGCCCTGAGCCATTGCCACCGTACCTGCAAGCACGGCGGCAACCGATAAGAAGAATCTGTTTCTATACATAGTAATATCTTTATAAATGCAAATGAAGAAGTTAGAGTAGTTGGAGAAGCTAAAGCCATATGCTTCATGGCAAAGTATTCATCCCCCAAAAGTCTTGATTTTACATCTTGACAACCACTTCCATATCGCCCTCGCCTGCATCGAAAGTAAGTAAGCGCAACTTCTCGTCGTACTTCCATCCATCGACAAACTTGCCGGCTACAGTAACGAGTTTAGGCTTCTTGTCAAGGTAAACACTTACGCTGTAGTAGTGCGAAACAGGCTTGTAGTCGCCCTTAGGAGTCGTGATATTGAGTATCCACTCGTTCTGTGCCAGTCGGCTCTCCATCTTGGTGACGGCATAAACTCCCTTCTGATAATCGAGCGATTTGCCATCGTCCTCGTACATTTCGTACACCGAATGCTCGGAAGGATAGATGAGCAGCGAGATGTTGGTGTTGGGGCGCTCGTCCACGTACTGCATGGCTTCCTGACGGGGAATGATGGCTCCACGGCGCAGGAAGATAGGCATGATCTCGATAGGTGTGAGGAACGACTTGTACTGGCGTCCGCTGATGCGCTCACCTGTCCAGAAGTCGAGCCAGTCGCCACCGGGGAAGTAAACAGGACGCGAGAGTGCATTCTTCACCGTTACAGGACACACCATCATGTCGCGGCCAAACATATACTGGTCTGAAATCTGATAGGTATTGACATCCTGCAGATGATCGTAGAACAAAGGTGTCATCAGCGGACGGCTGGTCTTGTACATATCCCAGGCGCTGGTGTAGATGTAAGGCAGGAGCGCATAACGCAGCGAGTCGTACTGGATGAATATTTTCTGTGCTTCCTCGCCATAAGTCCATGGCGCATGATAACGAGGATGATCCATACCGAAGAGGATGGACACAGGCGAGAACATTCCCATCTGCACCCAGCGCAGATAGAGGTCGGTGTCGTAGTCAGAATACTGCTCGAATCCACCCATACAGTGGCTCCAATAGCCGACACCAGAGAGTCCTATATTAATACCGCCGCGGATGATAGGTTCAAACCACTGCCACTCCGAGCCCCAGTCGCCAGCCCAGATGAAAGGATAACGCTGAATACCTGCATAGCCCTCGCGTGTGTGGTCGAAGCCACGCTGTCCGTTGAGCTTGGCAAAGTTCTCATAAGGCGCCTTGGCATAGGCTATAGGGAAGAGGTTGTGGGCAGCCTTCTGCTCGATGTTTGGATTGTTGTAGTTCAGAGCGCTTCCCACATCGGTCTTAAAGAACTTCACACCGAGGTCAGTAACCTTCTTGGCAGCATTCTTCCACCACCAGTCCACAGCCTTGTCGTCGAAGAAGTTGATGATGGCGTTGGTTCCACCATCCTGAATGGTGAGTCCCTTCTTCTGTGCTGTGGTGAGCAGATTGTTGCGCTTGCCGTTGTCGACCAGCGAACGAATATGCAGACCAAACATTGCCACATGATTCTTATAGGCATGGTCGATCATGCCCTTTGGGTCTTTAAACTGATCCTGGAACTCGAAGGTACAGCCTCCGTTGCCCAACTTGGCAAAGAGGCGCCAGGTAGAGTCGAGCCACATCATGTCGAACGGAATCTTTTCCTGACGCAGGCGGTCGATGAGATTGACCACATACGTATCGTTGGCCTTGCTCTCATGATGCCATGTTCCACCGCTGTACGAGCCGATGTGCAGACCATAGGCTGCACGTGGCATAAGAGGCGCCACGCCCGTGAGCTGCTGATAGCTGTGAATCAGAGTTTCCAACTGTTCGCCATAAATGAAATAATAGTCGTTGTCGCCACCAGGTGCCGAGAAACTGTACTTGTCGTTGTTGGTCCATCCCATGTCCCAGTCGTTGGGCACAGCAGTATGGAAGAACACGGCGTAGCCCTTGTTGCTGAGCATCAAAGGCACAGGACAGTAGTTGGCTCTCAGAATGTCCTTGCCGCCTACCGCAGGCTTTGAGCCCCGTCCCAGCTCCACATTGAGGTGAACACGCTGTCCACGCTGGTCGATGCGATCCATGCGTTCGCCAAAGCCGAAGAAGTGCTCGTCGGGGTTCATCTTCACCTCATTATATATGCTGTCCTTGCAGCCCGATGTCAACTCCTCGTAGAGCACCTTACCCGAAGCATCAGCCACCTGTATGCGCCAAGGAGCTTCCTGAATGCTTACCTGCAGCTTACTGGTCTTTATCTGTTTGCCGTCCACGCTGAAATTCACCTGTGGGAAGTTGTAGTTGACCACCATCCACTTCTCATTATCAGGCATCTGCTGTGCAGGCACCTTGGTTACACGGAACATACTTTCCGAACACATCTCGATGCGCATATTGCCTTGTGACGATGTGTAGAGCACGCTGTTTCCTTTCACTTGCTGTGCATGAGCCGCTGTAGCAAAGGCGCACAGCGACAGGAATGTGAGTTTTAGCTTTAAGTTTTTCATATCTATTCTGTTGTTTTTGTTGTTACGTTATTGATTTCTATTCCTGCCTGCACCACGGCTCCCAGTCCGTGGGCATCGTTGAGCGGAGCCGGTCGGTTGTAATAGAAAGGCAAGTCGCGGCTGATGCCTGTTCCCATGCACACATTCTTCACCTGTCCTTCAGGGGTTATCTGACTGCAGACAGCTTTCCATCCCTGCAGCGCCACAGAGGTGAACGAGCTGTCGAGCCAGCCCTTGTTCACACCATGCGCAATGGCTGCGACAAACATGGCTGTGCAGGAAGTTTCGGGATAAGAGTCAGGCTTGTCGAGCAACTGGTGCCACATGCCCTGAGCGTCCTGATAGGCGATGATGTTTTCCACTCTTTTTCGGAACAGCTGCAGCAATCTGTCTCGCAGAGGATGTGCTTCGGGCAATCTGTCGAGCACGAGAGCCTGTGCCAGAAACGCCCATCCGTTGGCTCTTCCCCAGTGGGCGGTGCCATGGGAATGGGTCGTGTCGTAATAGAAACAATGCCAATAGAGGTGCTTGTCGTTGTCGAAGAGCAGACTGTCGAAAATCAACACCTGTTCTGCCGCTCTCTGCAGTAAGTCGGACGATGCACCCTTGCGACTTCCCTGATGAGCCAGGAAAGAAGTACACATATACAGGTCGTCGAGCCAGAGAGTTCGCTCTCCCACCCTTCCCCGGCAGTAAATGCCTGTTTCGGGAATACGCTCCTGCTGAGTAAGAATGTAATGGCTTATCTTGTCGAGATAATTCTCGTAACGTTGGTCTTTGTATCGTCGTGCCAGTTCGGAGAGGGCAGCGCCCATAGCTCCGCAGTCGTCAAGGCTCGACATGGAGAAGAATCTGCGCCACGCATTGTCGCGCACGCCCGATCCGTATTCTTTCTTGAGTTGTCGCTGTATTTTTGGTTCGAAATAAAAGTCAAAGTTCTCTTTGACAAACTGCTCATACTTCTTTTCACCTGCCGCATCGGCAAGATTGAGCATTGCCACTCCGAGCACACCATTCACGTATCTCCATTCCTGATAATAGCTGTCGATGTGAGTGTGTCCGTCCTGTGCTTTTGACACGTTGTGGTTGTGATGGCTCAGCAGATAATCAGCCACCCGCTTCGAGACATCGAGCGGAGCATCCTGCGCCATAACCCCTGCTGCAAAGACAAGACTGCAAATAAGAGTAAAGACTGCTTTCTTCATGAGGCTTCCCGGTTTTTAAGTGGTTTGAAAAATATTGAGAATATTGTTGCTGGAACAATTATTGATGTGGGAAATATTGCTGTTGGAACAAAATTGTTGTCCCTGGAACAATTCCTGCGAAAGTAGATTTTAAGAAAAAAGCCTCTCCACTTCTCACGAGGCAGAGAGGCCTGCATGTTGTTTTAATATATAACTAAAAACCTACCGTTAATTCATTATTTGAATTCAAGTTTCGCAAGCGAGGAAATTGATAGAAGCTAAAGCTGTTATCACTCCCGTCGGTCGTTCGGAAAGTTAAGAAATAATAGTCTTATCGTTTAAACTTAGGACATTTGTCCCTTAACTTCCCTCTAACTTCACTAACTTCCCTTAAACTTCCCCACATGCAAAAGTTCAGTTATTTTAATATCCGTAGTTGTTGATCAATGCGTTGTTCGACGCGTTGATGTCTGAGTCAAATATAGGCCAGTACTGACGGGAGTCTGGATCGTTGGCAAAATAGTTGGCCAGCATGTTGTCCTTCACTGTGGCAGACACGAAGTCGTAGTCGAGTTGTGTCCAGCCTTCGCCAGCAGGAGCTGCTGTCTCACCCTTAGCCAAGCCATAGTACTCCAACTTGCCAGCAGCATTGGTGCGTGTGTAAACCACTGTAGGCACGTCAGCATACTTGCCTGTGCGGTCGCGCAGCGCTCTCATGTCGGTCACGGTCTGTCTTACGGCTGTTCCGAGCAAGTTCCAGCGAATGAGATCCTGCTTGCGCAGCATCTCGCCAGGGAATTCGAGAAGGCGCTCCTTCTGGATGGCCTTCAGCATGTCGGCCTTCGAGCTGATGGCGTTGACATAAGCCTCTACGTTTGCAGGGCGGTCGGCTACGGCAAAGGCGCGGTTGCGAACCTCCTTGAGGTAAGGCTTGGCTGCATCAGGACCTTCCAGCTCGTTGGCCAACTCAGCTGCCATCAACAGGATGTCGGCGTAGCGGAGCACGGGCAGGTTCACACCGTCGTCGTTGGAAGACACCGTACGGGTCATACGTTCATAGTCGTACTTGCCGAAGTTGAAGCTTGGTGCAGAGGCATCGTTGTCACCCAACTTGGCCATTGTGTAGCCGTTGTCGTACTTGTAAGGCACGCAGTTCACGTCGCGGCGCTGGTCAGCATTGTCGTACTCATAGTAGAGTGTAGGAGCAGGAATGTTCTGTCCGCCATAGTTGGTCTTGGTCAAGTGTGGGCTCTTCGACTTGTGGTAAACACCAAAGTGATAGAAGAATCGTCCACGTCCGTCGTTGAATGGAATCTCGAAGATAGACTCTTTGTGTGAGCCTTCGATGGTGATGACGTCAGTAGCGAGGTCGTTCCAGAACTGCTCGTAAGTGGCGTCGAGTGCGAGTCCACTCTCTCTGATGACGAGTTTCAGGTCGTCGTAAGCCTCCTGCAGCAGGGCTGTGCTGGTAAGCTCAGGATCGTTGCTGCGGCGCACCTCATAAGTAGTAGGATTGTCGAGCGATGTAGGACGCTGGCTGTACCCCTCGGCCATGAGGATGAGGCGTGCACGCAGACCCAAGGCAAAAGCCTTGTTCACTCGCTCTGTCGTCTTGGTGCGCTCAGCCTTTCCTGGCCATGGCAGATAGCCTGCAGCCTCTTTCAGGTCGGCAATAATCTGCTTGTAGATGACATCGCGGTCTGACTTGGGAAGGTAGATGGTGCCCTGCTTCACCGATGTGAATCGGGCAGGCACGTCGCCCCAGGCACGAATGAGGTCATAGTAGTACTGTGCACGCAGGGTAAGCGACTCGCCTAAGAGATAAGCCATGTCGGCATTGCTCTCAGGATTGCCATAGGCACGTATTCCCTCGATGCAGCAGTTGGCAGCCTCAATGCCGTTGAAGAAGCCTGTGAAGGCGTTAGGGTCTTTTCCAGAAGCCATCCAGTTGTTGGCAGAGAAGGCGCTGTAAGTGCAGAGCGAGGTCTTGTTGTCCGACGAAGGCTGCGCCATGTCGAAGTAGCACTCGGCATCGGTATTCATACCATAGTAAGGCATGTAGCGCGCACGGTGAGAATTGGTGGCGGCAAACCAGCTATAGATGCTGATGACCGTATTCTCGGCAAGCGGGGTGTTAGAGAACACCACCTTGTCATTGTATTGTGACTCGCTTTCTACGTCCAAATAGTCGTTGCACGACATGAGTGTAGCGCCAGCCAACAGGGCTGTAAATACATATTTTATTTTCATAACGATGTTTCCTTTAAGTGTTTTTTTAGAATGTAAGATTAAGACCGAAGATGAACTGGCGGCTTCTTGGATAAGCCGAGTAGTCTACGCCTGGACAAACCAGCACGTTGCGGCAGCAGTCCACCTCTGGATCCATACCACTGTAACCGGTGATACAGAAAAGATTTGAAGCGGTAAAGTACAGACGCAGGTTCTGAACATAGATTTTCTGCATCCATGTCTTAGGCAGTGTGTAGCCCAAGGTAAGTGTAGAGAGGCGGAGGAATGATCCGTCCTCGATAGCCCAGTCGGTGAGAACAGCCTTTGTTGTGTAAGGCGACCACATCGTGGTGTTCTTGTTCATCTCGGCGAGCTTGGCTGCATCGTTGATGAAGTTGCCGTTCTCGTCTACGTTGGTCCAGCGCTTGCCGCTTGCCATCGTGGTGTTGAGGTTGCGCCAGATACCGCCACGTGTAGAGGTCTGGTCTATCTTGTCAGCGTTGTAAACATCGTTGCCGATGCTGTAAGAGAAGTCGGCGTTGAAGTCGAATCCGTAGGCACGTGCACCGATAGAGAATCCACCTACAGCCCATGCGTTGGCGTCACCGATTTCGAACTTGTCGTCATCGTTGATGGTTCCTGAACCGTCCTTGTCGAGGAGCTTCATGGTACCAGGACGTACTGTGCCCACAATACCGCTGGCATCAGCCACACCTTTCTTCAACTTCCACTGTCCTGCGGCAGCATCGTATCCCTCGAAGTCGTCCACCTCGTAGCGTCCTGTTCCTGCCAGCTTGTAGCCAACGATGGTTCCTACAGGCTTTCCGGGCTTCACTAAGTAGTCGGAGCCAATTTCTGTACTTGCCCAGTAAGAAGGCTTAGAGTATGAGTCCATGCTTCCGAGGCTCACTACCTCATTGGTGTTATGACCGAGTGTGAACGAGAAGTTCAGACCGTAGTTCTTGGTGTTGATGGCATCGTAGTTCAATGTCAACTCGAAACCAGAGTTCTTGGTCTCGCCCACGTTCTGGTACTGTGTGTTGTAGCCGCTACCAGTGATCTGCATCTCCATGAGCAGGTCTTTCACGTTGTTCTTGTACACCTCGAACGAACCGTTGAGCTTGTTGTTGAAGAAACCGAAGTCAATACCCAGGTTGAGTGAATGTGTAGTTTCCCACTTCAGGTCGGGGTTGCTCATTGCGTTACCTGTGGTGAGCCATGAGTTCTGCAGATGCAGCCAAGAGCTCTCCTTGATAGAATAGGTACGGCTGGTCTGTCCAGAAGGAATATTATTGTTACCTGACACACCATAGCTCAAGCGCAACTTCAGGTTGCTCAGCCAGTCTTGTGTCGACTTCATCCATGGTTCCTCGATAATGCGCCATCCGGCTGCCACTGATGGGAAGTAGCCCCAGCGGTTGCCCTTAGAGAACTTGCTTGAACCATCGGCACGCAGAGTGGCGGTAAGCAGATAGCGGTCCAAGAGACTGTAGTTGGCACGTCCGAAGAACGACACCATCTTGTCGTCTGGATAGTAGAACTCGTTGGCACGTGTAGGAGTGCCCTGTGCAGAGAGGTGGAAAGCCATGTCGGCATCGTAGAATGAAGGGAATCCCTCTATGCGTGTCGTTGCCAGTGTCTCGCGGCTTACGATACTCTCCTGTCCTACCATGAGGTTCAGGCTGTGAATCTTTGGCAGGATCTTTGAGAAGTCGTACTGCAGTGTGTTGGCGTTGCGCAGAGTGCGACGATTCACTTGAGTACGAATGGTAAGCGGCATGTTCTTATAGTCGGCCAAAGTATTGTTCTGCGACTCATAGGTGGTAGAGCCAGAGAAGCAGCGTAGGTCGTTGTTGTAGATATCAAGACCCACATCTGTACGGAAGGTGAGTTCTGGCAATATCTTCCATGTGAAAGCTCCGTTCATGTTGAAGTTCTCACGAACACGTTTCTTGTAGTTATCGTTGAGGGCTGTGATTGGATCTTCCAGTCCGTCGTCGATGTTGCTCTCATCGAAGAGAAGGCTTCCTGAGCCTGTCAGAGGCGACTGCACCACAGCATGGCGAATACGGCCGAAAGAGCCTGAAGGCACAGAGTTCTGGTCGCCGGTAGCGTCGCTCTGTCCGTCGCCATTCACCTTGGTGCGTGAGTAACGGGTAGAGAACTCGAGCTTGGTCTTCTTGTTGGGCTCATAGTTGAGCTTGAAGTTCAGGTTGCTGCGATAGAAGTCAGAGGTGAGCAGGATGGCTTTCTCCTTCATATAGTTGTATCCTGCTGTGAAGCGCAACTTCTCCGAGCCTCCCGAGATGTTGACATTATGGCTGAACACGTTGCCGGTGCGTCCGTACACCTCGTCCTGCCAGTCGGTAGTCTTCATCGAGTTCACGACGTTGGGGATGTTGTCCCATCCTCCGAGTACCTGCTGGTACTTACCGGCATTGGCGCCTGTGGAGAGGCTCGACAATTCGTACTGCCACTTCAGATAGTCTTCCACTCCCAGCACGTCTACCTTGTCCTCAGCCTTCTTGAAGCCCACATAGGCATTGTAGTTCACAGTCACCTTACCAGCCTTACCACTCTTGGTGGTGACAAGCACGATACCGTTGGAACCACGGCTACCATAGATGGCGGTAGAGGAAGCATCCTTCAGCACGTCGATGCTCTCGATGTCGCTGGTAGGAATGTCGGAGATGCTGCTGACGGGGAAACCGTCTACTATATAAAGAGGTGTATTGTCGCGGGTGATAGAACCACCACCACGCACGCGGATGATGACCTCGGCGTCGGGGTTGCCCTCAGGCATGGTGACGCGCACACCAGCCAGCTTACCCTGCATGGCCTCAACAGGCGAAGCCACAGGCACCGACACGAGTTCTGTGTTGCCTACCGAAGAAACCGAACCCGTCACATCCTTGCGCTTTACGGTTCCGTATCCGATAGCCACCACTTCGTTAAGCATGTTGGAATCTTCCTTCAACTGGACAGTCATCTTGCCTTCCTTGGCAATGATCACTTCCTTCTTGTAACCCACATAAGTGATTTCGAGTTGTTTTCCTTTCGGAACAGAGATAGAGTAATTACCGTCCATATCGGTCACTACTCCCACCGAAGTGCCGGGAATCCTTACGCTTGCGCCAATAATTGGTTCACCAGCCTCGTCAGTTACTTGTCCGCTAACGGTGACGCTTTGCGCCAGCACTCCTAACGGGAAAAGAAGCATCAGCAATAGTACCGAACACTTCTTCATAAAAATAATCGCTACTTTTCTCATAGGTTTTTACTATTAGTTTTTAAATATTTGAAGTAGAATGTCGGGGGCAAAAGTAGCCAAATTCCCCCGACATGAGTGGTAAAAACGTTCCAAATGTTCGGTAAAAACGTTTCAAAGCCCGTTTTTCTGCCTATATTCAGACGGACTGACGCCCATAGCAGCCTTGAAACATTTGCCAAAGTAGTTTTGGTCGCAGAAACCGCAGCGATAGGCGATTTCCTTCACAGGAAGGTCGCTGTGATGCAACAGCGCCACGGCACGGTTCATGCGTGCCTTGTTGATAAACTCCTTGGGCGCCACACCCAACAGGCTCTTCAGTTTGCGGTTCAGTCCCGACTTGCTGACGTTCAGCTTGGCTGCCAGCTCGGTCACACTGAGGTCGGAATTGTCGATGTGCTGTTCCACAAACTCCACCACGCATTGCATGAAGCGCTGGTCTTCCTCGCTCAGGCTCTCCTCGCCTACGCTGCGGCTGTCGGCTTGCAAGGGCTGTTGAACGTCGGCAACAGCCGTTTCCTCTGCCATTGTCTCCGCAGTTGCCGTTTCAATGGTTGCTTTTTCCGCTGTGGTCTTTTTCTTAGCAGCCTTGGCTTCCTCCTCAACAGCAGTTTTGTCTGCCCCAGCATCCTTGACAGCCACGACGAGGTGTTTCTCCTTGTCGTATCTCTCCATCAGGTCGAGATACTGACCCAACAGTTCCCTCTGCTTGCGGTGGGAGGAGCGAATAGTCCTCGTCACGTACACCACAGTATAGATAAACAACAGCGCCAGCAGCACATACAGCACCTTGGCGGTAGTGGTCTGCCAGATGGTTGGTTTCACGAAGATTGCCACCACTTTCACGTTGCCCGCCCATTGTCCTGTGGGCAGTTTCGACTCCACCCGCAACGTGTGCGTACCGGGCGAAAGGTTGAGCAGCGTCACCGTGTGGCTGTTCTCTAAGGTGTTCCATACACCGTCGTCCAACAGGAATCTATAGCTTATCGACTGGGTGTTGGCATAGTCGATGGCAGCAAACTCAATCTTCACATTGCGCTCTGTCTCATCGAGGCAGATGGTGTCGTGGGCACTCACCGCCTCCATCATCTCGCCTTCTTCCACCGACACCCTTGTCAGTACGATGCGCGGTGCCTTGGTGCGCTTCGTCAGCCGGTCCATATCCATCAGTACCAGACCGTCCATCAGACCCATGAGCCATTTGCCGCCTTTCCATCTCAGGGGCTGCGCATCCGAGAAAATCAGTTCATCGGTCCATGTGCGGTGGTTGAAATAGAGCGACAGTCCATGTTCCACGTCCACGCCCGTCAAATCGTTGGTGCCCACAAACCACATATATTGTCCATACGCGAAAGCCGACAAGAGGAAATCCTCCGGCAAATCGCGCCTGTCGAAGTGTCTGAAGTCCACATCTTTGCTGATCAGCGAAACGCCGGGCTCCACCATGTTCAGTCCGCTGCCCTCGGTGCAGATATAGAGTCTGTCGGCTCTGTCCTCCGCCATAAACATGACGGCAGAACAGCTCAGGCTGGCGTCTCTTCCACCCTCACGCTCGTGCAGAGTGAAGCGCAGCGAGGCTGGATTGGCGGCAGTAAGCTTCGTGGCGAACAGTCCAAGCGTTGTGCCCACCAGCAGTTCGTCACGATGGCTGATATATATCATTCGCACCCCCAAGTACTTGTCTGTCTTGTCGTCATGAGAGAGGACGATGGGCAGGCTCCTCCAACTCTTTCCCGTACGGGTAAGACAGAACAGCCCATGGTTCAGCGTTGCCACCCACAGCCTGCCCCATCGGTCTTTCTGCAGCGAGTAAACATAATGTTCTTTCTCCCTACCACGGATTACAAGCGCTATTCGGCTGATGTCGTAGCTGCCGTCGGCACGGGGCAACAGATGCAGCAGTCCACCGGGTTTGCATCCTAACCATAGGCTGCCGTCCTCGTCCTGCAACATCGTGTACACAGCCGACCGGAAAGGAGTCTTCTCGCCATGCAGTCGGCCGTCGGCTCCAAGAAATCCCAGCAGATTCAGATTGGCGTCGTAGATTCTCACCGAGGCATCGTCGCGCGAGCACACCCATATCCGTTCCTCGCGGTCGCGGAAGAGCGCCCTCACCTGACATCCAGGTTGCCTCAACAGCCACGTAGCATAACACGGCTTGCGGTAGCTCATCCTCACGCCCAGAGAGTCCACTGCCCACTCCACTCCGTCGGCAGTCTTCAGCCGTTTCGTTCCCTGACCGGAGAAGCCCCATTTGCGCAGCGCCCTGTTCCAGGAGAGATGGCTGTCGTCAAACCGCCCCGTGCGGATATCGAAGACAAAGCAACAGTCTTCCACATTACAATATATATAAGGATCACGAATACGAATATCCTTGATGCGGTTCACGCCCATCGAGCATCCATCGCCCGCCTTCGGCTTGAACGACACGAAGCGATAGCCGTCGTATCGGCTCAGTCCATTCCATGTCGCCACCCAGATCATTCCCTGTTTGTCCTGCACGAGACCCGTTGCGTGATGGTGCGCCAGTCCGTCGAGCTCGTTGAGCCTTCTTTCTGTAACGCCCTGCTTCGCCCAAGCCCCTCCGTCCCGAAGGGTCGGCACAGCCTCAGCGACGTGGCTCGACAAACAGCAAATCCACATCAAAAAATATCTTATTATTATGTTTTTAGTCATCTGTGCAATGGTAGATTAGTTATATTGTTTGCAAAAGTAAGAAATAATAGTCAGAAAAAGAAATCAAATCCAAAGTTTTTATTTAACTTTGCATAAGATTAGCTGCACTCGGCAAAACATAAAAAACATAATAACAATGAAAATAGCAGTATTCTGTTCAGCAAACGCCCATATTGACAACGACTACTTCCGTCTCACAGAGGAGATGGGCAAGTGGATGGCAGAGCAAGGGCACGACTTAGTTTTCGGCGGCTGCAACATCGGGCTGATGAACACCATCGGCAAGGCAGTCAAGGCGCATGGCGGCAGAGCCATAGGCGTAGTTCCCACCATCGTAGAGCGAGGCGGCAAGACTTTTCCCGACCTCGACGTAGAGATTCCCTGCGACAATCTCAGCGACCGCAAGGACTTGCTGCTCTCTCAGAGCGACATCGTCGTGGCGCTCCCTGGCGGCATCGGCACCCTCGACGAAATCTTCACTGTGGCAGCCTCCCACACCATCGGCTATCATAGCAAGAAGGTTGTTCTCTACAACATGAAGGGCTTCTGGAACTCCACCATTGCCCTCCTCGACGACATGGCTTCGCAGGGCATGATTCGTGGCAACTGGCACGACTATATCGAAGTGGCAACCTCCCTCAGTGAGTTGCAGCAGATGGTGGAGCGCTAAAATCGTTAAACCACAAATGCAATAGGCTTCAACTGCTTACGAAGCCGCTTTCATTGCTCTACGAAATAGGCTTCATTGACTATCGAAGCCGCTTTCATTTTTCGAGGCTTTTCTATTCAAAGTTTTCAATAGAGGTACTGAGTAGTTAGCGATTTAAATTCAACAGCAAAAAAAAATAAAATGCGGGATTGAGTGAATTCTTCAATCCCGCATTTCCTTTATAATAAGTAAGTCTTAATCCCAAGATGTCCAGGGGTTATAAGGCTTAGCATCGCCCCACACAGTGCCGTCTTCACCTTCCGTACCGCCAGTAGTGGTGTCGGAACCCAACGTGCCCGACGGTTCGCCTTTGTACTTGACTACGGAGCCGTCATTCAACAGAGGTTCATTTTCTACAGTTAGAACTTTTATGAGAGGTTGTTGATATTTTTTCTTCATGATTGCAATGATTTACTTTTTAACGAATTTCTTGCCCTTAACGATATAAACGCCCTTGGCAAGAGTGGAAAGAGAATTGCCAACCTGCTGGCCACTGAGGTTGTAGACTGCGACAGGAGCAACGGATGCTGACGTAAGCGATGCTCCGTCCACCTGATGAATGGAAGAAACTACGCCATTGCGGTCGACGAGACAGATGCCGATATTGCCCTTGGCAGGTGATGAACTTGATGGCTTCTGCTTGAAATAACCACGGAATCCCTTGAGTCCGTACTTCTTGTTTTTAAGACACTTCACGAAGGTATTGTTCTGAATGATGTAGTCGCCAGGAGCGATGAAAGCTGAGCCTTCAGAAGCCGTGCCCTGCTGCAGATACAGTGTTCCCGTGAAATAGAAATCATCGTAGCTGCAATTCTTGAACTTGTCGTTGGCGTCTGGATCATAGTTGCCGTCGAAATATTCGCCAGTATCCCTTAATCCCATACGTTTTTTCGCATCTTCTGCTGAGTATGATCTTTCGATATCTCCATCATAGTTGAGATTAATATCTCGGAATGTGTAGACGCCATTAGCTTTATCTATGTCGGTTTGCTTCATCTTGACGAGGAGAGGTTCAAACTCATCGAGTGGATCTGTGTTGTAGTTGGCATACTGTAGGAAGTAGAATGTGCTATTGTCAGGAGAGGCTTCATTCTTTGCCAATCCACGATAGGCAGCTATCATAAATCCATCCTCGACATTCGTGACATTGAGGGCTTTTTGGTAGATTCGGGCGCAATTCACGTCCTTTCCCTCTTCATAACGTGCGCCAAAGGGAAGCACTAAGGTGTTCCATCCAGCCTTAAATGTGCGTTTGAGGCGAACGTCGGCATGGCGCTGGGCTACGGCGGTATAGTCGGTAGCATCCTCGTCGAGAGTCTTGGTGAGAAGATACATAAATGCGTTCGTACCCTTATCTACTTCGCCCACTTTGATGTTGTCGCGATAATTCCTGTAGTTAGTTTCGGCGTCACCCTCAAAGACGACCTGCACCTGGTTGGGTTCCATTCCAGAGAAGATGCCTTCTTTGCCGTCTTTGCCGTCATAACTCAGAGCTTCGATCTGTTTACCACCGTACACGGTAACCTTTGTCACCGTAGAATTGCCGGCAAAGGCGCCGTAGCCGATTTTGGTGACAGAGGCAGGGATAGAAATTTCGGTAAGAGCGCAGTCTTTGAACGCACGCGGTTCTATCTCGGTCATGCCGCTGAGGTCTACTTGCTGCAGATTCGTACAGTCCTGGAAGGCTTGGGTGGGCACCTTCTTGCCTGTCTCCGTGAAAGTAGCATTCGAAAGATTGAGCGATTTCAGACTGCCGTTACCTTCTTTTCTTGCCATCTCCTTCAACAGCCTAATGTCTGCATCATTAAGATAGCCGTTCACGCTGAGTTGGGTAACTTTCATGGCGTTGTCTCCAAGAAGTGTGGCAAGACTTCCTTCAGTACCGACTTCAGAAGTGATGGCTTGGGCGTCACCAATCTGATAGGTTACTTGTAACTCGTGGTATGCCTCAACCGTCAACGAAGACATCTTATCATTCCAGTCTTCACCAACGAAACTCTCAGAGGCTATGTATGACTTACTTTTGCCATTGAAATTGTCATCCTCATAGATTGTAACCTTGAAACCAGGAGTGACCTTCAAAGAACTCATATCATTGTCCTTCAGATTGTAAAGCCCCATTCGACTGAGGTTATATGTGCCTTCAGAAAGGGTCACAGCTTTACCCTTATAGCCTTCATCGGTATACAATGTAACTGCAGAAGCCTCGTCGTATCGGTTCTCAACCACGGCCCACTGTTGTGTGTGGGTGCCATTGTTGTCGTAGATTTTTATCCATTCACCATTTCCTTTGCTTGATTGTGGAATCTCTACCACTTTACCACTGTTACGAGCTACAAGTTGATAATAGCCTTCACCACAGTCGTAGAGAATAAACTGTTGATGAGGATTACCCAAATAGTCGTATAGTTGCACCTGAGCTCCGTTATCCTTAGAAAAATCAACGACATCCATACCTCGCTTCTTATTACCATAGGAGCAGATGGAGTAGACACCCTTACCTTTCATCACCTCTGTAAATGTCCACGTCTGAGAGGCATCTACACCCTCGTCATCAAACTGGACGATTGCGGTATTGTTATCAGTCTTGTTATTATCCAAGTCAAGATACTTACCACTGTTGCGGTTCATGATTTTGAAGTTACCCGATAGACCGCTCTTACCATTTGGTTCGATCTTTATTGATGATACTTGCTTGTTCCACTCAGAACCCATATTAGCAGTAGAAGCTGTGTAAGATTTGCTCTTCCCGCCGAATCCATCATTCTCATAGACAACGACATTGAAACCACTCTTCACCTTCAACGACGATATATCATCGTTTGTTATCCCATATGACTGTAATGAGGACAGCAAAAACTCTCCTTCTGGTAAGTCCACAGCCTTACCTTTGTAGTCGATATCAGAATAAAATGTTGCCACAGGATTATCGGCGTGTTTCGATGGAGGTTGTATCCCAATGAGCACATCTTGATTCATGGAATAGCCGTCACTTGAACTACTTGCACCCATGCCACTATTGTCGTTAGGGTTCAAAACGGATAGTTTGAAGTAGCCGTTGCACATTCCTCCCCATCCCCAATTGATATGAAAAAGACCGTTTCCATCATATCCATCACATACAAATGCATGTGCTCCACCACTTGCTGTGCCTGCATAGAGGACCGGCCGGCGCTCTGCCAATTCTCGATATATCAAACTTTCCCATGCTTCGTCACTATAATTTTTACGAAAAAGATGTTGAATATTTCCATCGTAACCGAAGTTGCTCTTTAAGGCATTCTCCACTTCTGTAAAACTTGATCCAGTTCCTTCAGGTCCATAGCCAGACTTAATGGCCTGCCCTACATATTGCATGAGTACAGCGACAGCAGTTGCCGAACGATCTGATTGACCATTACTATAACTGTTATTCATGCTTTTCCAATCGAAGACAACAGGTGTTAGTTCGTTTTCCGTGTATCTCCTATTATTATATGTAAACGAATGCTCTGAAATATTAGTGGTAGCAGAATTAGGCCATTGATGATAATACATCACTTGTGCAGCAGCTGTACATACGCAACCTGTGTAGCATCTGCGCCCTTCAACTATCGGACAGCGATCATAATAAGGACTACCTTGATTCCAGGAGCAAGATAGAAGGGGAGAGATAGCGCTATTGGCTTCACGTAGTCCATTATCATATAATGTGGTACTTGACGCTTTGACAGACGATGTGGATTCCAACGCACCTATCACATGGGCATAATAACGAAGCCATTCGCGCATATTATCTGGTATTTCATCTGCATTAAAACGACCTTTATCCGAGTAAGCAAGGATCTCCGCTGTTCGGTCATCTCCCGAAACAATAACAAAACCGTTATCATCATTGGTATTAAATACATAATACGGCATTGCTTGTGCTTTAGTCTTGCCTCTCACTTTAAAAAGGTTTTTTACATCTTCAGCTATAGTCTTACCATGCTTACTTGCAAAGATTACTGCTTTCTTTCGCGCAGTACTCTGTGTTATAGGCTCTGCCCAAAGCAATGTAGCAACGAAGAGTAATAAAATGGTTAATAAGTTTTTAAATCTCATAAGTCTTTAGTTTTATTAAACAATTATAAGTGTCTTTATTAGCATCAAAATCTAATTTTGAATATTTCTTGAGCTACCTTTATCACATAAATTCCTGAAGGTTGGCCATAGATGGATATTGAGTCTACGTTCGATAGAACCCTCTCGCAACGTATCAGTCTTCCGCTTACATCATAGATAGTCAATTCTTTGCCTTTTGCACCTGTCACGATGATGGTATTGCCCTCTTTTCTGAGGTTCATCCCAGAGAGACTTTCGGTGTTTACGATGCCAGAATAGACTGACGGACTAACGAATTTCCACTGTTGCGTATTGGTGCCATTGTTGTCATATAGCTTTATCCACTCGCCATTGTCCTTGCTCGAGTTCGGTATCTCTATCACTTTACCACTAAGACGTGAAACAAATTGATAATAACCATCACCCTTTTCGACAACGATGAACTGTTGATTCCTGTTGCCGTTATATTCATAGAGTTGCACCTGGGCGCCATTGTCTTTCGACCAATCGGCTACATCCATACCTTGCCTTTTGTTGACTGAAGTACATATAGAATAAACACCTTTTTCACCACCAATCTCTGTCAATGTCCATATCTGCGTTGCATCTATGTACTCATCATCATATTGAACGATGGCTGTTTTATTGTCTGTGTTGTTGTTGTCCAAATCAAGAAACTTACCACTGTTGCGGTTTTGCAACTTATAGTCACCTGACAGTCCACTCTTTCCGTATGCCTCAACCTTCAACGAAGACATCTTATCATTCCATTCTTCACCAACGAAACTCTCAGAGGCTGTGTATGACTTACTTTTGCCATTGAAATTGTCATCCTCATAGATTGTAACCTTGAAACCAGGAGTGACCTTCAAAGAACTCATATCATTGTCCTTCAGATTGTAAAGCCCCATTCGACTGAGGTTATATGTGCCTTCAGAAAGGGTCACAGCTTTACCCTTATAGCCTTCATCGGTATACAATGTAACTGCAGAAGCCTCGTCGTATCGGTTCTCAACCACGGCCCACTGTTGTGTGTGGGTGCCATTGTTGTCGTAGATTTTTATCCATTCACCATTTCCTTTGCTTGATTGTGGAATCTCTACCACTTTACCACTGTTACGAGCTACAAGTTGATAATAGCCTTCACCACAGTCGTAGAGAATAAACTGTTGATGAGGATTACCCAAATAGTCGTATAGTTGCACCTGAGCTCCGTTATCCTTAGAAAAATCAACGACATCCATACCTCGCTTCTTATTACCATAGGAGCAGATGGAGTAGACACCCTTACCTTTCATCACCTCTGTAAATGTCCACGTCTGAGAGGCATCTACACCCTCGTCATCAAACTGGACGATTGCGGTATTGTTATCAGTCTTGTTATTATCCAAGTCAAGATACTTACCACTGTTGCGGTTCATGATTTTGAAGTTACCCGATAGACCGCTCTTACCATTTGGTTCGATTCGCACCGAACAAGCCTTATCGTTCCAATCCTCACCAACAAAAGAAGCGTCTGTTGGCCAACTCTTTGAATCACCAGTGAAATCAGCATTCTCATAGAGTGTAATCTTGAAGCCTTTTGTGACCTTCAACGATGATATATCCTTAGCACTAATGCCATACATGGCGAGTTCTGCCTGAGTGTAGCTACCCTCGCCCAATGATGCTGAATAACCACGATAGTCGGAATCTGCATAAAGACTTGCTATACAGTCATCGCACTTTTTTGTACCAAACACACGTAGCATCCTCGTTGCCCACTGATTAAGATTCCATGTTTCATCGTTATAAAGCCAAATAAAACCTCCGCTCACTCCATTATTTTTCTTCCATGACTCCATCTGAGCTACGCATGCATCTACACCACCTTCTTGGTAATTCATTCTTCCTGCATGGACAGCTCTGTTACCTAAATGCCAGTCGGATGGATTGTTTCCTGCTCCGCCATCATAACACTGTATAAGTACCCTATCACATCTATCGCCCAACTGAGAAACAAGATTTTCCCAAAAACTACGGTTCGTATATGGCGCGATAGTTGTTTTATACCCCAATTCATACATCATCTTGTGGAATTTAACAGCCGTTGCGACATCGTAGCAATGCTCATCATCGTTGTTTACAGCATCAATCTCTGGAATGGCATTTTTAAGCGCTTTAAAATTCTTATACAAGATGGTACCACTTCCTACACCATGACTATTAATAAGATCCTTGATGCGATGAAAAGACTCGTTACCCCAACCACCTATACATATTTCTATTCTACTTATGGTTGTTGGTGCCTGTTTTAGTTTTTTTATGTCAGAGACATAGTTGGGTTGCGTGTTACCAAACACATACTTTCCATCTTTGCATACCGTCTCGCCATCTGTAGTCAGTGTACCATCGGACTCAACGTTGATATTGAAGAGAATGATGTATGTGAAACCAGAATTGCGTAATTTCTCGATGGTACCGGGACGTTCACGTCGGATATGTCCACCTACATACACGCCAGTGGATTGGGCAATAGTTTTGCTCACTCCCGAAAATACGAGAGCGAGCAATAAAAACAGAGTTTGTTTCAATGTATTCATGCTTTGTACTTTTTTGAAAAACGTGAAATAAAGTTGTTAGTCATTCCAAATGAATCCATCATCGATGATCGGTTCGTAAATTCTCCTATTCATAAGCATAGTTCTTTTAATCGCACAATTAAGTTATTAAGTTTTCGCTTGCAAATTTACTCTTTTTATCGTTTCGCTTTTCGGCTGTGGGTAAAAAAGTGGCTTCACGAAGCAACAAAAAGAGCACAAGTAACTGATTATCTATTGTTTATCTATTTCTTCGTTTTGAAAAATATTAAGATAAAAGGGGCATTCCATCTTGATGAAACGCCCCCTTGTACCTGATTTATTGAACTTTCTCATGTGCGGAAGTTAGAGAAGTTATCTTAACTTCCCCATTTGAGAAAGTTGTTTTTACTTTTTTACCCTTTTACTTTTTTACCTTTAAATATTACTTTTTTACCTTAAAGTTTCCCTTGTTGGTTCGTACGATGTAAATGCCACCAGCATTCATATCACTGTGTGCAGGATTTTTGAGAAATTATCATTTCTGAAAAATCAGTTACCATAAACATTAAATGAACTATTCAGTTCTCAGATATTTATAAGATCCTGATTTTTTTCCCATTACATAAATAAACACCAGCTTTATGTGGCCGTTCGATCTTTATACCTGAAAGTGTGAACCACTCGTGGGAAAGACCATCAGCATATACTTCAGGATGTTTTATGCCCGTAGATATATCATCAACAGACATTACTGGCTGCGAGGGAACCGACATGTCAACGATAAAACGAAAGGTTCTTCCTTCTTGTAGCGTCACACCGTCAGCCACATACACATTGCCATCACTATGCCCATTCACTGCCTGATGCCCTATGAGAAACACATCACTCATGGAAGAGATGCGGTATTCACCTGTAGGATTCAATTCAACACCCCATCCTGCCTGTCCGAAAAATTTAAAGTCAACATGATTTACATTCAGTTGACGACCTGCAGTAAGTGTCAGTTGGTATCTCTTGTTGCCCACGGGTGCCATACATGTAGCATGGTCGGTATCAGTCCACCAGCTCTGATTGCTTATGATACTATAATACGGTTTATGCAATCCATCACTGCCAATAGCCCATAAGGCACCGGTGCCATCTGCATTAAGACTCAATGGATTCCCATTCTCATGAGAGGCGTATATACGAAAACTCTTCGTTGCGGGGACAAACTTGATGTTATAATAACCACTGAGAGCCGTAAACTTGAAACGACCATTTCCTAACTTGATGAAAAAATCAGGATCTTCATAGAAGTCAGGTGAACTGAAGGCATCATCGCCTACAGCAGTGTATGTTTTGCCCTTTTCAAGATAGGTATTGATAGAAAAACTATTTCGGTTATCTGACGGAATCATCTCCATACCACCAAAGGTCACGGCATTTTGTTCTGTATCTCCCAAAAGGACAGAAACAACACTTTTGGCAGGTATATCTACGTTCACATATTCGCTATTCGAAGCAAGGTTGATATGCTTTTCGACCGATGTCTTATTACTAATGACAAAAGCTGTGGTGCCATCCGAGTTTCTTAGTGCGACATAATTGAAGTTCCAGTCATCTCTTGGTACACCATTCTCTATATAGTCACATCTTACCGCACCAGGTCGGATGACAGAAGAAAGATGGCAAATGATATAATAATCGCGATTGTAGCGTACCGTAGAGAGCGCATAACTACTTGCATCTATTTCTATATTGCCATACACAGTACTATTAGATAAGGTGGTAGGATGACCATCATAGTCGAGAAGCAGGTTCCATGCTATAAATGCACTACTCTGGTTTTGCAACGCACGCAAACCCGACCAGTTGAATTCTCCGCATAGCTTGCCATTTAGATTACGTCCATCGTTCCACGAGCCTATACTTGACTCAGTATAGATTGACTTCAGACCCGTGTTATTATAAAACGTAGCCATGGCTGTAGGGTCACCCCCATAGTTATGAAAAGCGGCACCTTCCACAAGATCGTCACCAAGAAACGATGATGACCGCAAGGACTTTGCTACCCGTTCGGCATATTGTTCGTTATCAAAATTGTGGTCAAAAAGATATATCTTGGTACTCAGTCCTGCATTGTGAAAGGTTGTGGCAAGAACCTTAACAAAAGCTATTTCCTCTTCAACATCCATGAGCATAGCTCCTCCTTCGTTGTTTCCGTTTCCAGGTTCATTTTGTGGAGTCACCGCATGGATTGTTATTCCGTTGTTTTTCATCGCTTTCAGAAACCTTACGAAATAGTCCGCATAGTCCGAATAACAAGTTTTATTCAGATGTCCGCCTACATAGTTATCATACGGAACATCCCCATTTTTCTGACTCACCTTCATCCATTTAGGAGCAGTCCATGGTGCGGCAATGATTTTCAGCTTGGGGTTGATGGCTTGCACTTCTTTTAGAATGGGAATCACATACGCAATTTCTTCACTTTGAAGGGCAAAATTTTCTATGCCTTTTACATCGCAAAGAGTATAGCGTGAAAGAGAAAAGTCACTACATCCTATGCTTATGCGCACATAACTCGCACCATAACCCTGGCGCTCTGAAAATATTTTCTTAAGAAGTGCATCACGTTCTCCTACACTCATTTGCATAAGATTGTAACACGTCCCTCCGGTAAGAGCGAAGCCAAAACCATCTACCGTCTGATATTGACGGTCTGTATTGATACGCACATAGTTGGATGCAGGACTACCTTTTGTGGTTTTCAGTATTGTCTCTGACAAGAGTTTACTGTTGTTTTCCGTAGTGATCATCACACGGGCTTTTTGCGCTATGACTTGTAAAGAAGTTAATAGCAATAAACCTACAAGGAAAAAGTTTTTTGCAAAAAGAATTCGTCTCTTCATATTTTTAATTATTTGACCACATACTGGACTCATGTCACTGATCTGGTTATCACGAGGGTGCGTCACAGACTTATGACACACCCTCATTTTTATTATTTTATGTTATTTCACTAAAATCTTCTTTCCGTTATGTATGTACACTCCCTTTGGCAATGAGCCTGCACCATCGTTCATACGCTGACCTTGCAAGTTGTACCACGCATGATTATCCTGTGTGTGGGTCTCTATGCTACTTATTCCGCTAGAAGAACCATTCTTGTAGAAATACAGATTGTCGAGATAGAAGGTCTCTCCTTTACCGTTATCAAACTTGAACTGGAAGATCCTGGAAGCGTTGAGTCCAACAAAATCACTCATAGGGATATCTATGCTATTCCATTGATTAGCTATGAGATTAATAGGTTTTTTCAATTGGTCGTTGACACTCCCATCGTTGTTACGACATATTGGGTATACATTGATCGTAAAAGAAGATAGAGGATAGATATCCAAATGGAGATATTCCATATCTGTTGCGTCTATCTCAGGACCACCAAACTCAATTCCGACATAATTAAAGTTGGAACACTTGAGTGTATTGTTGCCGTCAAGGCTGACATTCTGTGTAGCTGTCTTTTGTTGCCAAGAGCCAATAAACATACGCGGAACAAGCGAAGTGTAAGTATCACTATAAACCGATTTCACATTGTCAGTTGTGTGATGAGGGATAGGAGCAGCAGTAACTTCTGGTATAGGATGATCTGTCCCAGACTGTCCTTTAAATCCACCAATAGTTACCACGGCACGTTCTGGATGACTGGTGACACATGTTGCACTTTGGTCAAATGTGTCATCGTATGCGAAGGCATAGGTATAACCGTCGTAACTGATGTCTTTCTGATGGAAGAATTTCACATAAGGGTTATATACATCGGTGTTGAAGAAGCTTCCTGTATCTCCCCAATACTGCAGTTCGCCATCTGCAAGATTTGTTTTTATCACTCCACGATTCATCGCTCCACAGAACATGGCTTGTACTGGAAGATCTGCATCGTTGCCATGGATTTTTGCAAACTCTCCTGCACCTTCTATCACATCAATGGAGGTAGGCTTGCCTACAATGGCCGTCTGCCCTTGACGAGGTCCTGACTCACTTTTTAAGACGAAGTTGTTGCCATTCACACGTCCACGCCAAACACCTAATTGGTCGCCCATGTTTACGTATATGTCTTTAGTGCTAAACGCGCTCCAGATACGGTTGATGTAGTCATCGAAATATCCAGTATTCTTCACCTCTGCCACTTTAGATGGTTGCATAATAATACCTCCCAACTGATCCTGAGTTATCTTGTTCTTCAGACAGTTAGAGAAGATATTACCTTCGTTTTGTGTCTTCCAGCGATTGATAATCTCCTCATAGGTATTCACCTCTCCACGCTTGGTGTATGGATTATTGGCACCTGCCGAAGCATTTCCATATAGTTCCAATCCCATGGGATATTGGAATGCATCAACACGTGTGGTATTGATAAACATCACACCATACCTATCATAAGAAAATTCAATAAGTTCCCATCGCAGATCGATATTCGGGTCGGAAGGGTTTTGCATGTCAGCTCCTGCATACCCACCATTATTATCGTTTACGTGTAGGTAAAGCGGTGAATTGAAACCAAAAAACATACGGCAAGCATGGGTTTTATCTACGTAAATGGTTTTGTTTTTTATCTTATTCAGCGGCGTAAACACATTGGCATAACCTCTATCTCCGTTGGACTTATGCAGAGTGTTTGTATTGGTAGTAAGGGCCCTGAGTGCAGCATCACTTGCATTGTTGGCTATGAGGTCATAATAAATAGGAGCATCATTACTCACTTTCTTACCAATGATAGCCACATATACCTTGTCGTCAGGAAAAACAGAATTGTTCACTATCTCAATAGGAATGTTTTGTGCATGGACTTTCAGAATTGCAACACAGAATAACGTTAAAAACAATAAAACACGGTTTTTTTTCATAATAGTTAATTTTGAATTATTATTAGATTCAAGTTTCGCAAGTTCAGAAGTTAAAGGTGTTAAAGGAGTTATCGCTCCCTACGGTCGCTGAGGAGTTAAGACAACAGTCTTTTTGGCGTAGTTTTTTAAGCAGCAAGACATACGTCTTAACTCCTTAACTTCCTTAACTCCTTTAACTCCCTCATATTAAACACTAAACATTTTAAAACATTTATCACCATGAAAAAAGAAAATTGGAAAGCAGTCATCAACTTCATCATCACCGTACTCACAGCGATAACCAGCGCTTTTTGCGTCAGCTCCTGTCAGAACCTTTAAAAGGTAAAAAAGTAAAAGGGTAAAAAGGTAAAAGAGTAAAAGAGTAAAAAGGTAAAAAACGAATATCATGAGAGACATCAATCTGATTGTGGTGCATTGCAGTGCCACGAGAGTGAACCAGGACTTCACTGTTGAACAACTGGAAGCCTGTCATAAGGCCCGCGGCTTCGACACCATCGGCTATCACTATTACATCACCAAGGACGGCACCCTCTATCCCTGCCGGCCGGAGCGAATCGCAGGGGCTCATGCCCGCCACTACAACGCCCACTCCATAGGTATCTGCTATGAGGGCGGACTCGACGCGAACGGCCATCCCGCCGACACCCGTACCCTGGCACAGAAAGTGACGATGGAGGAACTGCTGCATAGCCTGTGCGTGGATTATCCCGATGCCGAGATCCTGGGCCATCGCGACCTGCCTAATGTCCGAAAGGACTGTCCGTGCTTCGATGTTCGAGACTGGCTCGAAGACATCGACTTCCACATCTAACCTCTATCTACTTCCCCCGCAGCCTTCTCCGCTGCGGGGGATTTTTTTATTCTCCTTTAATTCCGCAACACTATTATAACTTAAACTTTTTAAGTGCCTGAGCAACAAAAAGTTGCCCAGGATTTTGCCATGTCAGAGGATATTTGACTCCACATTGTCATCTGTAATCGACTCGACCCTCGGTCTAAGGTGTAGATCGTTCCATTTCATGGCACGTTTTCTCGCCATGGCATAACTCGAGCAAGCTCGGTTCTGCTCATCTGGCTTAACGAAAACATTTTATTTTGATGCAAAGTTACTATCAATAATGCTTTTCAATAGGTCTATTGAGCACCATCTTGCATAGTCTTCAGTTCTTTATCGGTCATCTGCACATAGATAGAAACGCCATATTTATCTTTAGTCAAAGGACGAACCGCACAGAAACTAGGCTGAGCACCGCGTGTCCATCCTGTTATCTGAATGTAATCATCCGAGCCTAACAACAGGACAGTACGTGACGTACCATTATATTTATTATTAAAAGTATATGCTACCTCTTGCTTCTTCATAGCGCCTGCTTCAGCATCGGAATGCCAGTAAGTAATCAATTTGGTATCACTTTCAAAATAGTAATTCTGAGGAGTGATACCTAACATATTGCTATAATACTCATTAGGCAGTCTTTTGCCATTCTTATCAATTTCCCAAGTGGCATAGTGTTTCCATCCATGACCAATAAACACTTTGTCAAAGTTCACTTTGCCAATGCCTCCTCCATCACCGAAACAGAACCCATTGTCACTAAAGTCGTACACGTCTCCATGATTATCCAATACTGAGGCCCATTGTTGTTCCAATGTTTCTTCGTCATCTTCATTGCATGATGCAACTGAGATTGACGCAAATAGGACTAATACAAGTCCGATAAATGTTTTTAGCTTCTTCATATCAATAATATTTATGTTGTTCTACTAAAGAAATGCTCTTTTGTGAGATTTATTGCATGAGAACAGGGTTGTTATTCTATTTTAACAGTTTCCTGTCATTGTCATCCTCAAGCACTTTCATCTGCTGAATGGCTATCTGATTGAGCTTCAGAAGTCGTTCTCCCTGTGGAAGACCATGTTCAATAAATACGGCATTCAGACTCTCCATGTTGGACAGGCAAATCAGTTCGTTGATAGAAGCGTAATCGCGAATGTTGCCTTTCTGCTCAGGATTCTGTTCACGCCACATCTTGGCAGTCATGCCAAACATGGCCACGTTCAGGACATCGGCTTCATCGGCATAGATGATGCTTGCCTGCTTTGCAGTTACTTCGGCAGGTATCAAGTTGTTCTTGATTGCATCTGTATGAATGCGGTAGTTTATTTTTGACAGTTCACGTTTAGCGGTCCAACCGAGCTGTGCCTGTTCTTGGTCCTTCAAGCGTTGAAACTCTTTCAGGAGATAGAGTTTAAATTGAGGTGACACCCAAGAAGCGAACTCAAAGGCAATATCTTTATGTGCATAAGTTCCTCCATATCTGCCAGCTTTAGCGATCAAACCCTTGGAGTTCGTTTTCTCTGTCCATTGTTTCACTGAAAGAATAAAACGATTAAGCCCTGCTTCATTTTTAATTCCCTCGAATTCGGGGGAATTAAAATCAGGATTATACATTTCTTCCCAAATTCCCAGGAACTCAATAGTGTTTTTATTACGTAACCATTTCTCGATAAGAGCCAATCCATTCTCAATATTCCTAACCATATCCGTCAAGGAGATATAATCCGCATCATTATAGGTGATGACGGTTACTTCTGTACTTTGAACTGTTATTTTGGCCATAATTACTATTAATCCTTAATTCCGCAACACTATTATAACTTAAACTTTTTAAGTACCTGAGCAAC
>OIYP01000354.1_pt1 | contig 30840 bp, 23 predicted proteins | sample 1588261 | NCBI WGS metagenome assembly OIYP01 (sample SAMN03283293) | human gut metagenome | biome: human-associated habitat; material: feces | host: Homo sapiens | place: Peru | collected 2012
GACTGAACTTATTCTATCTGTCGATTTTGTCTATAGAACGATTGAGAATTAGTATGAAACGCTGCTGCGCATAATATTTTCATTTTACCGCCGCAAGCGCCTGCTCCAGTTCTCGTGCGTTTCCTCCGTTAAGAACGTGCAGCTTCTTATATTTTTGCAGCTTTTCTTCATCACCGAGAAGCTGCGAAGCTATGGCTGCGGAGGAGGCGGCTTGGTTCAGCTTCGGGTCAAGCTCCAGCGCCTTTTCGGAGTATTCGAGTGCTTTTTCGGCGTCACCCTTGTGGAGCAGAAGCACGGAAAAGTTTGTATATGCGCTCGGACTTTCGGGGTCATAGGTGATCGCTTTTACATAAGCCTGTTCGGCTTGCTGCATTTTCCCGAGGTCGGCATAGATAAGTCCGAGGTTTGACCATGCTGTCGAGTTTGAATAGTCGTGGAAAAGCAGCTGCTCATAGCACTCGGCTGCGGCATTTTTTCGTCCCGACTCGCTCAGGCACAGTGCCTTGAACATAAGCACAGCCGAAAATTCACAGCTGTCTGCGCAGTGCCTGTCGAGAAGCACATCAAGTGTTTTTATTGCTTTTTCAAATTTATTATAATTATAGTCAGTTATTGCATTTGTCAGAAGCCTCATCGCTCTTGGGTCGCTGCGGAAAGCGTCACCGATGATCTTTTTATAAAAATCCCTGTATATGAGGCTGTCGAACGGCGTTTTTTTAGGGCGTATTTTCAGGAGTGCAAGCATCAGCACAAGTGCTGCCGAGCCTGCTTTCGTCATCAGCTTTATATTCCGCTCCTCCGCAAAGGCAAGCTGATATACAAAAACACCTGCCGCAAAAATCAGCGATAAAATGTTTATTATTCTTAAGACCCTGTATTTCATTTGTCCCCCATATAATTAAAAGAGCCTGCTTATGCGGCAGGCTCTTTTTTGAACGTTAAGAACTAAACTTACTTGAGTTCAGCGAAGTACTTGATTGTTCTAACCATCTGAGATGTGTAGGAGTTCTCGTTATCGTACCAAGAAACTACCTGTACTTCAAAGAGGTCATCAGCGATCTTAGCTACCATTGTCTGTGTAGCATCGAAGAGAGAACCGTATCTCATACCGATAACGTCGGAAGAAACGATCTGATCCTCGTTGTAGCCGAAGGACTCGGAAGCAGCAGCCTTCATAGCAGCATTGATGCCTTCCTTAGTAACGTCTGCACCCTTAACAACAGCTGTAAGGATAGTTGTGGAACCTGTAGGAACAGGAACACGCTGTGCAGAACCGATGAGCTTGCCGTTGAGTTCAGGAATTACAAGACCGATAGCCTTTGCAGCACCTGTGGAGTTAGGAACGATGTTAGCAGCACCTGCTCTTGCTCTTCTGAGGTCGCCCTTTCTGTGAGGACCGTCGAGGATCATCTGGTCACCTGTGTAAGCGTGGATTGTGCTCATGATACCGGACTGGATAGGAGCATAATCGTTAAGAGCCTTAGCCATAGGAGCGAGGCAGTTTGTTGTGCAGGAAGCAGCAGAGATGATCTTGTCATCAGCTGTAAGAGTCTTTTCATTTACGGAGTAAACGATGGTCTTGAGGTCGCTGCCTGCAGGAGCGGAGATAACAACCTTCTTAGCGCCTGCATCGATATGAGCCTGGGACTTGTCCTTGGAGCAGTAGAAACCTGTGCACTCGAGAACAACGTCAACACCGATCTGACCCCAAGGAAGATCCTTAGCGTCCTTTTCAGCATAGATCTTAAGTGTCTTGCCGTCAACTGTGATCGTGCCTGCTTCATCATCAGCGGAAACAGTGTGAGTGTTTTCACCGATCTTGCCGCAGTAACCGCCCTGAGCAGTATCGTACTTAAGGAGCTGAGCGAGCATGGAAGGCTTTGTGAGGTCGTTGATAGCAACTACATCATAACCCTCTGCACCGAACATCTGTCTGAATGCGAGACGACCGATACGACCGAAACCATTGATTGCAACTTTAACTGACATAATAAATTTTCCTCCTAAAAAGAAATTTAATATACGGCAATGGGAAATATTCTTTGCGGAACACCCCAAAGCTTTATATATCTATTTTACCTTATTTTTTTGAATTTGGCAATACCTTTTGACAAAAAAATAACATTTTTCAGAAACTTTTTTCAAAACGCCGCAAAAGCTTTGACAGGTTGGTTCAAAATGACCGAAAGAGAGCGGACAATGTGACTGTTTTGTGCCAATAAGACGAAATTATGATTAAATTTTCAAAAAAGCAATGCAGAAAACGAAATATTGTGGTATAATAGTAGTGCAATTTTTTATGGGGGATACTGCGTTATGGATAGTGCCGTTCTTCTTGCACTGCGTGAATTTTATGAGCGTTCCGGAATACCGACTGCGATAGTTTCTGATGGCTGCCGCTTTGAAAACAGCCGTTTTACGGAGCTTTTCCGCGGAAAGCCCGTGTCAAAGGACGCTTTTACAAGCAGAATGATAAAAAAAGGCTGCGGCTATGAGCTTGTCGGCGATATGATCGTGGGAGTCAACGTCATAAGCTATGACGGCGTTTCGGTGGTCGAGGTATTTGACAAGAGTCCTGTCGAGGCTGTGATGAAAAGTCCCGGCGTAAACAGGTATCTTATCTGTTTCTTCTCACGCCTGAGGAGCAGCGTCCACAATATCTCCGTGATATCGGAAAAGCTGCTTGAAAAGCTTTCCGGCTGTGCCGTGGGATATGACAGCATCGAGCAGTCCTTCGACAGCATAAAAAACAGCCTCCGAGATATAATATCCTTTATCCTTGATCCCGAGCAAATGGTATTTCTTATGGACGATGACTGCACGGAGAGCGTTGTCAATGTGAGCAGCACGGTCAGTGAGCTTGCGCAGCAGTTTGCGGAATACCGGAAGGACATTAAGGTGAAAACGGATATCTGCGAAAATGCGGCGGCAAAGCTTGGCAAGGAGTCGTTCTGTGTGCTCGTTTCCGATATAACGGAGCTGCTCTGCAGCGGTGAGTACATACCGAGCGGCATTGAATTTTCGGTAAAAGAGGATGAAAGCGGCGTTAAGGTGCGCATTTCTGCCGATACGTCGGAGAAACGTCTGTCCGAGCTTGCGGCGGCAGGGGAGAAGAGCTTTTCGGAGGGATTTTTCTTTGAATATATCTCCGATCTGTTCTGCAAGCGGTTCAATGCGTCACTCGAAAAAACGAGCGGCGGTGCGTATGAATTGAGTTTTCCGAAGCTTGCGGACGGTGAGATTTTTGTGTCCTCTGCAATAAATTTTGACGAGGGCGATCGGCTTTTTGCGCCTATGGAAGTCAGATTTGCAGGCAGAAGAGTATATATCCCTGCTTGTCAATAATAAATATGAAGGGTAATTTGATTTTGCTATGAAAAATAAAAGAACTATGAAGATCATTGCGGCTCTTGCTGCAATGTGTATGACAGTCACAATGTTTGGCGGCTGTAAGAAGGTCAATGATGTAAATTCCGATAAATCCGACAAGGATGATCCGTCCAGCACCATTTCCACAGATGCAGGTGTTGATACGGACGAGACCGTCGCTACGCAGCGTCCCGTTGCCGAGGGCGACATTTATGCTATCAACAAGTTCAAGGTAAAGGATCTTCCCGAGAATTACGTTATCTCGCAGAAATCGCAGGAGGATTTCGACCAGCATTTCCGCTATATCATTGACGACGGCAGAGCGCAGATGGCTGTTTATGCCGCAAACTACGCCGAGGACTATGGCACTATTGATGATTTCATCGGACGTATCCGCTTTTCGATGACATTTAATAATGTAATGTACAAATGCGATACGGATTTCACCGATAATCAGGAGATAAACATTGCAGGCTTCAGCGGAAAATGGTGCGACTATACAATTACGCAGAATGTTTTTGAGACCGATGAAAACGGCGATACCTATAAGGACGAGGACGGAAACGACATCAAGACCCCCGTTGCATGGTATAACGGCAGACTTTACTGTTTCTATTCCGACAATGATGCTTTCTATTTCACGGTGGAGTCGACGCAGGACTACTGGGACACCGCGCGTGATTTCTTTGAAGAGAACATTCTCCCGAACATTTATATAGATGAAAATGCGGAGCATGATCCCGAAACATAATGGGATAAAACTTCTGCCGAATAAAATCTTTTAAAATCGTGAAAAATAACGGTTGCATCTGCATTTGATCTGTGGTATAATCATATAATATAATAGTTGATAAAAGCATATCGGTCAGAGTAGCTTTTGCTCGGGATACAGAGAACGTCGGGGTGGTGCAACGGCGGCGAAGAGCGTCAGTGAAGTGCGGCCGCCGGCTCGGACGGGGAAAATTTCACGCTAAAAGTTTGAAATCAAAGTATCCGCCTGCGTATCATCTGCGTTAAGGATATGAAAAGACAGTCCGTTCGGACTAATTGAAGTGGAACCGTGGTCATCAGCCGCCTTCAGGAACGAAAAAATCGCTCTTGAAAGCGGCTTTTTGTTTAATTCGGAATTAGGAATTCGGAATGCGGAATTATCTATTACCCACATTTATGCTGAATTCTGTAGGGGACGGGTTACCCGCCCCTGCCGCAAGGCATTTTTGTAAATCTCACATTTGCACGTTAGCAAAACCTATTTCAAAATGAATTGGTAAATCGATTAAAATAACCGGAACAAAAATAATTCCGAATTCCGCATTCCGAATTCCGAATTCAGCAATTTTTCCATCGAACAATATCTATATAAGTCGCCTCGTGGCATAACTGACAAAGGAGCTGTATTTTATAGTGATAATTAATTTTGAATATCTTAAAAAGCAGTTTAACGAAGAAATTGAATCGGTAAAGCGGCGTGACCCTGCCGCAAGAAGCGCACTGGAGATAGTTCTCACCTACTCGGGACTTCACGCTATACTTGCTTACAGAGTTGCACACAAGCTTTACGAAAAGAAGCTTTATCTTGCCGCACGAATAATCTCGCAGACAGCACGATTTTTCACGGGAATTGAGATACACCCCGGCGCAAAGATCGGCAAGGGATTTTTCATCGACCACGGTTCGGGCGTTGTCATCGGCGAAACGACCGAGATCGGTGACAACTGTCTTGTTTATCAGGGCGTAACGCTCGGCGGCACGGGTAAAGACAAGGGCAAGCGTCACCCTACCCTCGGCAACAACGTTATGGTCGGTGCAGGCGCAAGAGTTCTCGGACCTTTCAAGGTCGGCGACAATGTAAAGATAGCCGCAAATGCAGTTGTTCTCGAAACGATACCGCCAAACTGCACGGCTGTCGGCGTACCTGCACGGATAGTCCGCAGGAACGGCGAAAGGGTGCAGAACTGTGACCTCGATCAGATCCATATCCCCGACCCGGTTTCGCTTGAACTCTGCAAACAGCTTGCAAGGATAGAGAGCCTTGAAAAGAAAGTCAACAAGCTTGAAATAAGCGAGCTTGGAAAGAAGTACAACACCAATCAGAAAGGAAATAACGAAGATGAAAATATATAACTCACTCACAAGAACCAAGGAAGACTTTATCCCGAGAGAAGAGGGCAAGGTTTCAATGTACACCTGCGGTCCTACGGTTTACCACTATGCTCATATCGGAAACCTCCGCAGCTATATTATGGAGGACGTTCTCGAAAAATATCTCCGTTTCACGGGACTTGACGTTAAAAGAGTAATGAACATCACCGACGTCGGACACCTCACAAGCGACGGCGACACGGGCGATGACAAGATGCTCAAAGGCGCAAAGCGTGAGCATAAGACTGTTATGGAGATCGCAAAGTTTTACACGGACGCTTTCTTCGACGACTGCGCAAAGCTCAACATCAAGACCCCTGACGTTGTTCAGCCTGCAACGGGCTGTATCGATGAGTTCATCAAGGTCATTTCCTCGCTTATCGAGAAAGGCTATGCTTACGAGGCGGGCGGAAACATCTACTTCGACACATCAAAGCTCAAGCAGTATTACGTTTTCAACGATTTCAAGGAAGAAGACCTTGCTGTCGGCGTAAGAGAGGGCGTTGAGGAGGACTCCAACAAGCGTAACAAGGCTGACTTCGTACTTTGGTTCACAAAGTCTAAATTTGACGATCAGGAACTCAAATGGGACAGCCCGTGGGGAGTTGGCTACCCCGGCTGGCACATCGAATGTTCCTGCATAAGCATGAAATATCTCGGCGAGTACCTCGATATCCACTGCGGCGGCATCGACAATGCTTTCCCTCACCACACGAACGAGATCGCACAGAGCGAATCCTACCTCGGACATAAATGGTGCAACTACTGGTTCCATGTTCACCACCTCAACACCAACAGCGGCAAGATGTCGAAGTCCTCGGGCGAGTTTCTCACCGTTTCGCTCCTCGAAGAAAAGGGCTACGATCCGCTCGTTTACCGCTTCTTCTGCCTGCTTTCACACTATAGAAAGTCGCTCGTTTTCTCGTATGAGAACCTCGACAACGCCGCAGTTTCCTATAATAAGATGATCGCAAAGATCGCTGCACTTTTAAAGGAGAACGGCGGAGATATCGACAAGGAAGCTTACGACAGACTTATGAAGAATTTCACCGATGCGCTCGACAACGACCTTAACACTGCGCAGGCTATCACAGCAGTTTATGACGTTCTCCGTGACGGCACAAACGCCGCAACAAAGCTTGCACTTATCAAGGAGTTCGACAAGGTGCTTTCTATCGGACTTATCGCAAACGCAGAAAAGCTCAGCAAAGCCGCAGAAAATGCCGATGACGACCTCCCCGAAGAGGTAAAAAAGCTTGCCGAGGAGAGAAAGGCAGCACGAAAGGAAAAGAACTTCGCCCTTGCCGATGAGCTTCGTGACAAGATAACCGCACTCGGATATGTTGTTGAGGAAACACGTCAGGGAACGAAGATAACGAAGAAATAATGCGTAATTCGTAATGCGTAATGCGTAATTATATTGTTCTGTATGTTTACAATAAAAACCGTAGGGGCGCATTTAATACACAACAACAGTAACATAAAACAGACGTAATTAGGGGTAAAAGATGAAAGACAAAACAAAAACGATCATATTCATAGCCGTAATTCTTATAATAGTTTTATCTGTATGCGGTGTAAAGTATTACTATCGTCACAAGTATGACAAGGATATAGCCTTTGCCAAAGCCGAGGCGGAAGATCATATTGCCGAAAAATACGGCTTTGAGGATATCAGTCTTGAATGGGACGAGGTTTACCCGACTTATTTTACGGATAATAATAACTTCAGTGCAGCCTTTTCGGCAAACTGCGGCGGCGAAGAATTCAGCGTTGTTTTTTACAAGGAAAACGGCAAGGCGGAATGCTTTGACAACTATCAGCAGGAAGAAATAAGAGCCGCTTTGGAAAAATATTTTTGTGAAAAATTCCCGAACGGGAGCATTGTTTCGATGTATTTTAAAGGCAAAGGCGTACCTTATCCTTATGGCGGCTTTATGTACAAGGACGTTTTCTTTGACGGTGAAAACATAACTGAAATTTTATCCAAATGCCAAGGCAAGCTTGAAATGGCGTTCTATGACACGGAATTTTCGCAGTCGGATATAGAAAAGATCATTCCGAAGGACAGCCGTTTGGAGGCAGAGTTCGCTTCATTTGATACAAAAGAGCTTTGTGATGTGTGCGTAAACGAAGCAACGGATCATAGCTATAGTGAGCATTTTTATCTTATACTTGAAAAGTATGCTCCGCATCTGACGGACTATATTTATATTAAAAATGATGGTGTAAACGGCTTTAATGTTGATATAATGGAAAATGATGAGTTCCTGTACGCTTATTTTCCCGTTGAGCCGAGAAAGCTTGCAACAAGGACGGATATAACCGCCGAGCCTGTCAAAACGGGCAAGGTCACGGAGATATTCACTCGGCACGGTGAGGAAAATTATCTCGGCAAGCAGCTTTCGGACGAGTATTATTTCGACAGCCTCTACGGTGATGTGTGGATATATTATCCGCTTGAAAAGCTGGACGGCTATGATATAGAAAAGGTCGGACTTGCGTGGTTCAGCGCAGGCGGAATGTCTGACAACCACAATATCGAAAAGGCTCGGGTATGCGGTGACTACGCCGTGTTCAATATGCCGTACGGCGAGGACTATTTCAGGCTGGTTTATTCGGAGAATTTAGCGGAATACGAGCCGACCGACTAAACTGTATAGAATATACGGATTTGCTCGGGGCATATTATGCAATATAAACATAAATTGCAAAAAGCCCTTGCATTTTCGGAAACTTTGTGATACAATAGAATAAATAAATATGTAATCAAGCAACGTTTTATGAAAAAGGAAGGTCATATATGAGCATTTGGGAAATCATCTGCGGCGTTATTATGCTTATCGCCTGCATTATCCTTATCATTTTATCAATTCTTCAGCCGCCAAAGCAGCAGAATATGAGTTCGGCTTTATCTGGCTCATCATCAAACTTCTTTGACAAGACCGGCGGTGCTACAAGAGAGCAGGCTCTGAGCCAGCTCACCAAGGTCGTTGTTATTGTATTGTTTGTTATGATGCTTGTTATAAACATCATCGGCATCGTTACAAGCAAGTAAATGCTTGCGGTCGGTATGTTTGTGAAAAATTGACCGATAATGTCCTGTGTTTGCTTCGTTCAGACACAGGACTTTTGTTTTAATTCGTAATGCGCAATGCGTAATGCGTAATTATTTAATTCGGAATTATTTGTGTTCAAAATTTATTTCGCTGTTATTTTATTAATGAAAAATTATAATGCCTTGCGGCACGGGACGGGAAACCCGTCCCCTACAGTGAGTATTCAAATCAAAAACTGAAGTCCACAAATAATTACGCATTACGCATTACGAATTACGCATTTAACTGTGGGGAGTATGATTATGGCAGCAGCTTTTGAAATTTACAAAACACGAATAAAAGAAATATTGAAGCAGAGCGGCAAAAAAAGCGTTCAGTTCAAGGTGCTTTACAACAAATGCAAGGGCAAGAGCCAAAAGCTGCCCGAGTTCAAGCGTGCCTTGACCGAGCTTATACGGAGCGGCGATGTTCTCGAAACAAAAGCAGGCTTCAAGCTTTCCGCAGGCAGCGGACTTTTCCGTGCGGAGGTCGTTCGCATCAACAAGAATTTCGGCTTTATCCGCAGGGACGATGGCAGCGAGGTTTTTGTTCCGGGCAAATTCTTCCTCGGAGCGATGCCGGGGGATATCGTTCTTGCACGGCTTATCCCGAAGAAAAACGAGGACAGGGAGATCCCCGACGGCGAAGTTGTCGAAGTCGTTGAGGAGAATTTCCGTGAGTTTACGGGAACTGCTCAGTGCGAAAGCGGCACTTGGTATGTTTACACCGACAACAAGCTCAAAGACCCGATAATGGTCACGGACTGCGCAGTTTCCGTCCACAACGGCGACAAGGTTCTTGCGGAACTCACACATCGGGGAACTCGCCACGCCGACCACAGAGCGAAGATAACCGCAGTTTTCGGCTGCTCCGATCAGGCGGCAGTATGTGCAGAAGCACTTCTCTACATCAACGGCATCGAAGTCGAGTTTCCGAACGCTGTTCTTGACGAGGCTCGCTATGCCGAGCATAAGGGCATACCGACTGACGAGATAAGCCGCCGACTTGACCTGCGTGATGAGATAATTTTCACGATAGACGGTGCTGACACAAAGGATATCGACGATGCGGTTTCGGTGAAAAAGCTTTCGGACGGCTGGGAGCTTGGCGTTCATATAGCGGACGTTTCGTTCTATGTCAAGCCGAATTCCGAACTGGACAAGGACGCATTTCAGCGAGGAACTTCGATATACTATGCCGACAAGGTAGTCCCAATGCTACCGAAAGAGCTTTCCAACGGAATATGTTCGCTCAATCCGCAGGAGGACAGGCTTGCATTTTCCTGCCTTATGAAGCTTGACGAGGGCGGAAAGCTTGTGAAATACAAGTTCAGCAAGTCGGTTATCCGCTCACGGGTCAAGGGCGTTTACTCCGAGATAAACAAAATTCTCGCCGCAAAGGAAAACGGCACGGAAATTCCTGCCGATATTGCGGAAAAATATAACGGTCTGACCGATACTATAATGCTTATGGAGGAGCTGGCCTCTATCCTCACCGCAAACAAGATAGGCAGAGGTGCGCCGCAGCTTGAAACGAGCGAATGCAAGCTTATCCTTGACGAAAACGAGGTCTGTGTTGACGTCCTCCCGAGAGAGCGGGGCAAGAGCGAGCTTATCATCGAGGAATTTATGCTTATGGCGAACACTGCGGCGGCAAAAACTGCCCGTGAGCATAATATCCCATTCGTTTACCGTGTGCATGAAGACCCGTCACCCGAAAAGATAGACGATCTGCTTGACACGGCGGCATTGATGAACATAAAAGTACCGCACTTCACCGAGATAAAGGCAAAACACCTTTCCGAGATACTGGAGCAGGTCAAAGACAGCACACTTGCGCCCGTTATAAACAACCTCGTTCTCCGCTCAATGGCGAAAGCGAAGTATTCCGACAAACCGCTCGGACATTTCGGACTTGTGCTGAAGGATTATGCGCACTTCACCTCGCCGATAAGACGTTACCCCGATCTTGCGATACACCGTATCCTCACCGACCTTTGCTATAATAAGCAGAGCGAGGAATATATGACCAAGCGTTACGCAGGCTTTGCACATGATGCTTCGGAACAGTCCTCCGCCTGTGAGCTTACTGCAATGAGGATTGAGCGTGAGTGTGACGACTGCTATGTTGCGGAGTATATGCGCTCTCACCTCGGCGAAGAATTTGAGGGAATAATCAGCTCCGTTACGGAGTTCGGCTTCTTTGTCGAGCTGCCGAACACTGTCGAGGGACTTGTTTCGATAGACAGCCTTAAGGGCGGAAACTATGAGTTCAACGGCAAGTTCACGATAACGAACAGCGGCAAGCCTGCCTATTCTGTCGGCGACAGGGTAAAGGTGATATGCTCCGCCGCAAACGTTCCGACGGGTAAAGTTGACTTTACTTTAGCTGAATAACACAAACCGCCCCGAAATGATATTGTCATTTCGGTGCGGTTTTTTGTTATACTTGTGGTATTAGATGTTAATGATTTTACTTTTTGTATTGTTTTTATAAGTGTATTTCCGAAAGCAGCGTTTTGATATCTCTTCCGCCATACATAATGCGGACTATTTTTACCGTTCCATTTATTTCATCAACAAAATAGAAAACGAGGTAATTATTCACAGAAAATGTGCGTAATCCTTGACTATGCCACGGTTCAGCATCATAGATCTTGTGTCTGGACGGCATTTCATCAAGACTGCGTATTTCATTAATTATTCTTTGCACTTGTTTTGCGGCGATTTGAGGTTCGCAAAGTTCGTTGTAAATATAGCGATAGATATTTTTTAAGTCGTTTTTTGCTGTTTCGGAGTAAAAAATTTGATATTTCATATATTAAACTCCGATTTCAGTTCTTTTTCGACTTCATCTGCCGTATAAATTCTTCCTGCTTTTATATCCTCAACGCCCTTGGCAATCTCAAAATCAAACTGTGATTTTGAAAGTGAACCCATTGCGAGAGGAATGTTGGCAGGAACTTTCACCTCAAAAGGAATACCGCCCGTGAGGTTTACCTGACATAAAAACATATTCACAGCCTCGGAAATGGATATCCCGAGCATAGCAAGGGTTTCTTCGGCGTTCGCCTTGACGTTTTCATTTACACGGATATGGAGAGTTTCGGTTTTAGCCATAATATCACGATCCTTTCATCGGTTTGTGATTACATTGTATCACATTTTATATGCAAAGTCAATGCTTTTTCAATGCGTAATGCGTAATTCGTAATGCGTAATTACTTAATTCCCGAATTTTTATCATGAAAATCTATTTTCGCTGCCCAATATATATTACAATAATTTAACATACCTATTTTCATAAATATTTTTGAAAATAGGTATGTTCATGCTTTTTATGGTGTTTTGCACAATGAAAACTGCTGATAAGATTCGGAACAGAAACTCGTTCTCCACAATTTTATAACAAATGTCAGTTTATAATAATTATACTAAACACCATTTAAAATTTGGAAAAAATCAAGCCGACAATCTCGTAACTGTTTTTAACAGGTTTATATGGGATTTCGGCGCAGATTTTTTCCTGTATTTTATTGGTGTTTAGTATTTCGCATTACGAATTACGAATTACGCATTAATCAAAGATCTCCTTTATCACGCCGTCAATATAATCTTTCTGTTCCTCCGAAAGCTCGGAGTTGTTGCAGGTTTGATAGAATTCGGCGAAAAGCTCGGCAGGGGAGCGCTGAACTTCATCGGCAAGATCGCCGACTGTACGGTTTTCCCTCGTTCGTGTGTTGTCGTAGTCAAGCTTCATAATGTTCGGATACACCGCACGAAGCCGTCCTATCGCTTCGGGAATATCGTTTTCGTCCGTGAGGGTGACGTGAATATAATCCTCACGGTTGAATTTATCGTAAAAATTCCTGTCTGTAATTTCAAGATACGTCCCTTTTATCTCTCTTAAATCACGGATAGGACAAAGTGGGATCTCCTCTATGGAAAGCTCGCCCTTTTTGCCGATGTTCGCAATGGTTACGGTCTTTTTGTCGCTGACCTCGGAAAAGCTGTATTTGAGCGGCGTTCCGCAGTAACGGACTTTTTCGGAAGTGATGTTCTGACGATGATGAATGTGTCCGAGGGCGGCATAATCGAACGGCTCAAAGACCTCTGCCGAGATATTGTCAAGACCGCCGACCGAAACGCTCTCCGAACCGCCTGCGGCTGCGCCCGTTATGAACTGGTGCGCAAGGATAATGTTCCGTTCGTTTTCGTTGACGTCAAGGTGCGTAACTGCGGTCTTGAACGCACTGTCAAAGCTTTCGGTATCATCATCGGGGAACAGGCGGCGCACATCGGACGGACGTATGAACGGCAGCATATAGACGTTCACGCTGCCGAATTCGTCTTTGACCTTTACGGGCGAACTCTCTCCGTTGTAAACGGGGGAAAGATACACGCCTGCTGTCTGCATAAGGCTTGAACCGAAAGCTATGCGCTCGGCACTGTCGTGATTTCCGCTGATAACAAAAACGGGCGTTACAAGCTTTGCAAGGCGTGAGATAAAGCTGTCAAAAAGTGCGACAGCTTCGGCTGACGGCGTTGATTTATCGTAAATATCACCTGCTATGGCAACAGCATCGGGCTTCTGTTCCTCTGCAATGCGGAGAATTTCGTCAAGGATATAGCTCTGGCCGTCAAGCAGGGGGAATTCGTTCAGCCGCTTGCCGATGTGGAGGTCGGAGAGGTGCATCAATCTCATTTTATCAGTCCTTTTTGTCGGAGGTGTTCTTGTCAGAATTTTTATAGATAAGGTCAACAACGGTTTCCATAACGTCAAGCTGCTTGTCGCTCGGCTTCAGCTTTACCGCTATGAAAGGCTTTTCCGAGCCGTTGACGGTAACTCTGCCCTTGTATTCAGCAACTACAGCCTGAATCTGTTCGAGTGAGGCGGAATTGATATAGAAATAAAGCATATCGTTTCGGCAGCGAATTTCGGTGATGCCCATTGAGCTTGCCTTGTTGCGCAGGAGTGCGACAGTGATAAGACCCTGAACGGAACGGGGTGGGTCGCCGAAACGGTCGATAAGCTCATCGATAAGCTCAAGGCTGTCCTCGTTCGTCTGCAAACGTGCGATCTTGCGGTAGATGTCAAGACGTGCGGAAAGGCTCTCGATATAGGTTTCGGGGATATGAGCGTCAAGACGGACATCGACAACGCACTCGCCGGGTCGCTGAGGCGGAAGCTCGCCCTTGGATTCGGCAATGGCTTCGTTCAGAAGCTGGATATACATATCGTAGCCGACAGCCTCCATGTGACCGTGCTGCTTTCCGCCGAGGATAGAGCCTGCACCTCTTATTTCAAGGTCACGCATCGCAATGCGGAAGCCGCTGCCGAACTGCGTGAATTCACGGATAGCGTCAAGACGCTTGGCGGCGATCTCGGTGAGGACTTTTCCCTTGCGGAAAGTGAAATATGCGAAAGCACGTCTGCTCGAACGTCCGACACGTCCTCGGAGCTGGTATAGCTGCGAAAGTCCGAGCCTGTCGGCGTCCTCGATGATGAGCGTGTTTACGTTCGGAACATCAACGCCCGTTTCGATGAGCGTTGTGCAGACGAGAATGTCTATCTCATGTTCAAGAAGCTGCTGCCAGATATCGGAAAGCTGTTCCTCATTCAGCGCACCGTGGGCAATGCCTATTCTTGCATCGGGGAGCTGCTGCGCAAGCTTATCTGCGCAGGCTTCTATCGTTTCGATGCGGTTGTGGATATAGTAGACCTGACCGCCTCGGCGAAGCTCCTTGTTTATAGCCTGAACAAGAACGCCGTCGTTATGCTCGATAACATAGGTCTGAACGGGGTGGCGGTCGATAGGCGGCTCTTCGATAACGCTCATATCACGGATACCGCTCATTGCCATATTAAGTGTTCGTGGGATAGGCGTAGCTGAAAGCGTAAGAACGTCAACGCCTGCGAAAGCCTCCTTGAAACGCTCCTTGTGCGCAACGCCGAAACGCTGCTCCTCATCGATGATAACAAGCCCGAGGTCACGGAACTTTACGTCCTTCTGAACAAGTCTGTGCGTGCCGATTATCATATCGATGTCGCCTCGGCGAAGCTGCTTGATTATCTCCTCCTGCTCCTTTTTTGAACGGAAACGGGAGAGAAGCTCTATCTTCATCGGGAAATGCTCGAAACGTTTTGTCGCAGTCTGGTAGTGCTGCCAAGCGAGAACTGTGGTCGGCGCAAGGAGAACGCACTGCTTGTTGTCGAGCATACATTTGAAAGCGGCACGGAGCGCAACTTCCGTCTTGCCGAAGCCGACATCTCCGCAGAGAAGTCTGTCCATCGGGACGGGCTTTTCCATATCGTCCTTTATCTCTTGTATACAGCGGAGCTGATCGTCCGTTTCGGAGTAGGGGAAACGCTCCTCAAAGTCACGCTGCCAGTCACATTCTCCCGAAAATGCGAAGCCCTGCGACTGTGAACGGATAGCATAAAGCTTTGTAAGCTCTTCCGCCATATCCTTGACGGCTTTTTGAACTCGGCTGCGTGTTTTCTGCCATTCGCCCGAGAAAAGCTTGCTCAGTTTTACGTTTGAATCGTCACGGGGACCGATATATCGTGATATCATATCAAGCTGGCTGACGAGAACGTGGAGCTGCTTTGAATCGGCATATTCGATCGTGATATAGTCCTTGACAATGCCCTCCAGCTCGATCTTTTCGATGCCCTTGAAGCGTCCGATGCCGTATTCCGAGTGTACAACGAGGTCGCCGGGGGCGATATCGGCGAGCGAGTTAATGTCTGCGCCCTTTTTGAAACGCTTTTTGCGCTTGTTGGAGTTGAGCGCACGAGCCTGCGTGATAAGCGCTGTCCTGATGTCGGGGTAATCATAGCCCGAGCTTGTGCTGCCCGTTGTGAGGAGGACGTGACCTGCGGTGAGTTCCGAGTTTTCTGTGAGAATATCGCACGGTATGCCCTCGTCACGGAGGTCTTGTGCGATGATAGGCAGGGTTTTGTCCGAGCCTGCCTTTACGATAACGGAATATTTCGCGGAAAGGAAGCTTTTGAGATCCTCGATAAGCTGACGTATCTCGCCGCCCCACGGCGCAAAGGTGTTAGCCGTCACCGATAGCGCACGTTTGAAGCGGATATCATCGCTCGAACGCATAAAGGTGTTCATATATGCGCTGAAAAATTTCTCCGTGCGCTGTGAAAGCTCGCCCTGTTCAAGCATAAAGCCGTCAAGACCCTTGCAAAGCTCACCCTGTTCAAGAAGAAGCTTAACGTCCTCGGAGTGCTGTGCAAGGATAGGCTTTATCTTTTCGATGCAGTTCTTGTATTCGCTGAAAATTACAATGCTGTTTTCTGGGTCGAGATAATCGAAAATGTCGGCAGGGTTTTCGTATGCAAGGGAGATGTATTTGTCGATATTTCCGAGCGTGAGTCCCGTGTTTATGCGGTCAATGTCACGGGCAAGGCAGTTTCGGACGGATTCGGCACGTTTTCCCCTTGCGGCTTTGGAAAGGGCGTTAAGCTTTTCGATGAACTCGTCTGCGCTGTCGAACATTACCTCGCAGGCAGGGGAGATGCTTATTTCTTCGATCTCGTCCGTGCGGCGCTGTGTTTCGGTGTCGAAGTAGGAAACAGTGTCTATCTCATCGCCCCAAAGCTCGATTCGCACGGGGGCAGTTTCCTGAACGGGGAAAATATCGATGATAGAACCCCTTATCGAGAACTGTGAAACGCCGTCAACGGTGTCGCATCGGGTGTAGCCTGCCGCAATAAGGTCAGCCGCAAGCTTTTTCGTGTCGATAGAAGTTGACTTGTCGATGCTGACGATTCGGCGCTTCAAAACCTCGGGCGGCATTGTCCTCTGCATAACGGCTTCGACCGAAGCGCAGACAAAGCGAACGGAGTTGTTCATAAGTCCCGTTAAAATGCCAAGTCGGGTGTGTTCATATTCCCTCGAAACGGATTCAACATCGGTGAAAGTGAAATCCTTCGCAGGGTAGACGTAACTGCACACCTCGCCCGACATTTCGTTGATATCGTCACACATTCTGCGAGCGGAAGCCTCGTCCTCGGTGATAATGAGCATCGGGGAGAAGTTGTAAAGTCCGAGTGCAAGCTGTGCCTTGTGTATGCCCGAAACGCCCGTAACGGAAACGGGAGTTTCACGGTGTTCGAGCGCAAATTTCAGATCCTTGTAGAGATCAAGTTGTTCAATTGCCTTGGTGAAAATAGAATCAGCCATTGTTTCCTGCCTTATTTCTGATTAAGAAAATGATTATATGTGCGGTTAAAAATATATTATGGTTTTGCGTTAAACCGTATGGGCAAATTCTATATCCGCCCACCAAACATTGTGTGTTTGCCCAGAATCGGGCGGATATAGAATCCGCCCCTACGAAATACGTTTTTTACGGCGAAAAAATGTGAAAATACACTGTCAAAAATGACGTATCTGCGGGACGGGAAACCCGTCCCCTACAGAATGTAGTTAAACAGCGGAGCAAAAAATAATTCCGAATTCCGCATTCCGAATTAAACAATTACGCATTACGCATTAAGCATTACGAATTAAACTTGTTCATCGCTTCGTCGATCTTGCCCTTTACCATAAGCTCAATGCACTGAACGGCTTTGTCCGTGCCCTCGTTCATAAGCTTCATTTCGTCATCGGTGAAGCGTGAAAGCACCCACGCCGCAAGGTCGTAGTCCTTGTTAGGCTTTGCACCTACGCCGAGCTTTATTCGGGGAAATGTGTCCTTGCCCGAAAGATATATGATCGACTTTATGCCGTTATGACCGCCGTCCGAGCCTTTTCTGCGTATGCGGAGCTTCGATGGTTCAAGGCTTATATCGTCATAACATACTATAACATTTTCAATGGGAGTTTTGTAGAAATTCATCGCCTCAACGACAGCCTCGCCGCTGTTGTTCATAAACGTGGACGGCTTCATTACAAGACAGCTTACGCCGTTTATCAAAGCCACTGCGGTGAGCGACTTGAATTTGAGTTTTTTTATCTCAAAGCCGTATTTTTTCGCAAGAGCATCGACCGTCATAAAGCCTGCGTTGTGACGGGTGCGCTCATACTCCGAGCCGGGGTTGCCCAGTCCGCATATTATAAATTCGGGCGTTCCTGCCGCCGTTTCGGGGTTCTCTTTTGAAATTTTATCAAAGATATCAAATATACTCATTTTGTGTCCTTTCGTTTATAGTCCTGTAAACATTGCACATATCTTATACTGCGCATTTTCATCATCGCTTTCCTTTGCGATAAGAATAAACGCAAAACCGCCGCTCCGCCAGTCATATTCATAGCTTTCCTCTTTGTTCCAGCAAACCTTATAGCAGTGCTTGTCATAAAGCTGAAGATAAGACAGATTTGCCAACAGTTTGGGGGATACTGTACTGCACTCAGTTATATGTACGTCCGCACGCAGTATATCTTCGCCAAAGCTGTACGGCAGTTTGCTGTGAGCAATGTTAAAGTCTTCCGAGCAGATCAGCGATATACCCCTTTCGTTTCCGCTGTTCCAGTAGGTTTCGAGCTGATAAATGACCTCCTCGGGGGAAAGTCCATCGGGGACAACAGTTCCTGCACACCGTATCGTCATAATAATGAAGTGAGAATGCAGAGCGAGCAGAACAAGCAGCGGGATAAGCAGTCTGACGATCAATTTCTTATGTTTCATCTTTTCCTCCTGACATAATATCGGGCGAAAATATGCGGTAAAACCACACTAACCCCGCAGGACTGAAAAGCGTCCTGCAGGGTAATGTTATTATTATGCGTTAATGTTCCGAAAAAATGCAAACTGTTTGGGATGCGTTCCCTGCATCAGGTGTTGAAAAGAGGAGAAACTGGCTCATCATCGTAAATTCTCTGAATTGCCTTTGCGAATACGGGAGCAACGTGGAGCATTGTGATCTTGTCGATCTGCTTTTCGGCAGGAAGTGCGATAGTATCGAGAAGAACGAGTTCCTTGATAGGGCTTGCGGAAATTCTTTCGATAGCAGGACCCGAGAGAACGCCGTGTGTAGCACAAGCGTAAACTTCCTTAGCGCCGCCGATGTCGATGATAGCCTTTGCGGCATTGCAGAGTGTACCTGCTGTGTCGATCATATCGTCAACGAGGACAACTCTCTTATCTCTTACATCGCCGATGATGTTCATAACCTCGCACACGTTTGCTCTCTGTCTGCGCTTGTCAACGATAGCGAAAGGAACGCCGAGACGGTTTGCGAAGTTTCTCGCTCTTGTTACAGAACCAAGGTCGGGAGAAACTACCATAACATCGTCCTTATTGTCCTTGAACTTTTCAACGAAGTATGGTGCAAGGATAGGCACACCGAGGAGGTGGTCAACAGGGATATTGAAGAAGCCCTGTATCTGCGGGCAGTGGAGATCCATGGAAAGAACTCTGTCTGCGCCTGCTGTTGTGATAAGATCGGCAACGAGCTTTGCGGAGATCGGATCTCTTGCCTTAGCCTTTCTGTCCTGACGGGCATAGCCCATGTAAGGGATAACCGCTGTGATACGGCCTGCGGAAGCTCTCTTGAATGCATCGATCATAATGAGAAGCTCCATGAGGTTGTCGTTTACAGGGCAGCTCAAAGACTGAACAACGAAAACGTCCGAGCCTCTGATACTTTCCTGAATGGAAACGCTGATCTCGCCGTCAGAGAATGTAACGACCTCTGACTGACCGAGCGGAAGACCGAGTTCCTTTGCAATTTCCTCCGCAACAGGCTTGTTGGAATTTGCCGTAAAGATTCTGATATCCTTGCCGTGAAGATTCATTTGAATTTCTCCTTTTGTTTTTATAAAAATTGATCAAGGCGCAATGTCTTGAATAATTTACTTCATTTTTTCTTTGCGTGAACGGAGCTTGCGTTCGCCGTAGCCTTCACGGAAGGAAAGCTCGGCTCTCTCGATAACGAGCGCACCGTCGGGAACGTCCTTTGTGACGGTCGAGCCTGCGGCTGTGTAAGCGCTGTCGCCGACCGTAACTGGTGCGATAAGGTTCGTATGGCAGCCGATGAAAGCGTTGTCGCCGACCTTTGTTCGGGACTTCTTTTCACCGTCATAATTGGCAATAGCAACTCCGCAGCCGAAATTGCAGTTCTTTCCGACATCGCTGTCGCCGATATATGTAAGATGCGCAATGGCTGTACCTTCGCCGACAGTCGAATTCTTGACCTCAACAAAATCGCCGATCTTAACGTGCGACTTTATGTGGCTTCCGGGACGAATTTGTACGAACGGGCCTATCTTTACGCCGTCATCGATAACGGAATCATAAGCCTGAACGTAGTTGAGGTTCGTATTTCTGCCGATCTCGCAGTTTTCGATAAGGCAGTTCGGACCGATAACGCAGTTTTCGCCGATAAGAGTGTTTCCCTTTATGATAGTACCCTGCAATATCTTCGTTCCTGCGCCGATCTTTACGCTGCCGCCGATAGAAACGCCGTCCGTGCAGAGAAATTCAACTCCGCTGTCGAGCAGCTTGTCGATAATGTTCTTTCTTGCGGTGTCGTTGAGCATAAGCAGACCCCTGCGGTCGTTTGCACCAAGCACAACATCGGGATTTTCCGACTTGTAAGCCTCCGCACGCTTGCCCATATCAAGAAGAATGAACACGGTGTCGGTGAGGTAGTATTCATTCTGTGAATTGTTCGGTTTAAGTTCGCCGAGAGCGGTGATAAGGTCGTCTGTTCTGAACCAGTAAGCGCCCGAGTTGATCTCGTGAAGCTTTTTCTGCTCGATAGTAGCGTCCTTTTCCTCGACAATGCCGCTGATACGGCTTCCGTCGCCCGAACGGAGTATTCTTCCGTAGCCGAACGGCTCGGGTATCTCCGAAGTGATGACGGTAACGGAGTTTTGGTTCTCCTCGTGCTGCTTGAAAGCGGCTGTAATGGTCTCTGCGTCAACAAAAGGCGCATCACCGTTGAGAATGATGACATTCTCGGCATTTTTGCTTCTGAGCCAGTCTATGGCGGTCATAACGGCGTGACCCGTGCCTTTGCGCTCTTCCTGAAGAACCGTGTCATATCTTCCGCCGAGGTAATCCTCGATGACCTGAGCGTTATAGCCCTTTACAACGCAGATATCGGATATCCCCGACTCCTCACAGGAGCGGATCACCCATTCGAGCATAGGTTCGCCAAGGACTTCAAACATAGGCTTCGGCAGTTCGGACTTCATTCTTTTTCCCTGTCCGCCCGCAAGGATAACGGCGCATTTTTTTATCATAAAGCAGCCCTCCCTGAATAATATTATATAATAGTACAGTATCGTACAATAAGTTCAAACATCAATATCCTTTATAATTATCGCATATTTGCCACCAAATTTCAATAGTATTTTTTGACTTTGTAACTATTGTAGTTTCTTTATGCAAAATAACCAAAAAATTTGTATATAATTTTATAGTAAAGTCTGTCTAAAAACTATGGAAATGAGGGACAAAATCTGTTATAATATATCTATGACCGCAGAAGCGGAAAGTTGTCAGGACTTTTGCTTTGGGAAAAGTGGGCGAAGCTGAAACGTATCGGTCGGCTTTTCTTTCGTTGCGGAAAAAACTTATTAAATTCGGAGGTAAAATCCAATGGCAAAAAAATGGGTCTATACTTTTAAAGAAGGCAATATGACTATGCGTAACCTTCTCGGCGGTAAGGGCGCAAACCTTGCTGAAATGACCGAGATCGGACTTCCTGTTCCCCAGGGCTTTACAATCACAACAGAAGCTTGTACTCAGTACTATGAGGACGGCAGAAAGATCAACGACGAGATCATGGCTCAGGCTATGGAAGGCGTTGCTTGGATGGAAAAGGAAAACGGCAAGAAGTTCGGCGATCTTACTAACCCTCTTCTCGTTTCCGTTCGTTCCGGCGCAAGAGCTTCAATGCCGGGTATGATGGATACTATCCTCAACCTCGGTCTTAACGACGATGTTGTTGCTGCAATGATCAAGAACAACCCGACACCTGAATTCGAGAGATTCGTTTATGACTCTTACAGAAGATTTATCCAGATGTTCTCCGACGTTGTTATGGAAGTCGGCAAGAAGTATTTTGAACAGCTCATCGACAAGATGAAGGAAGAAAAGGGCGTACATTACGATGTAGAGCTCACAGCTGCTGACCTCAAGACACTTGCAGAACAGTTCAAGGCTGAATACAAGAAGCAGCTCGGCACAGACTTCCCGTCCGATCCTGTTGAACAGCTCAAGCTCGCTATCGAAGCTGTATTCCGTTCATGGGACAACCCCCGTGCAAACGTTTATCGCCGTGACAACGATATCCCTTATTCCTGGGGTACTGCTGTTAACGTAATGCCAATGGTATTCGGTAACCTCAACAACGAGTCCGGTACAGGCGTTGCATTCACAAGAGATCCTGCTACAGGCGAAAAGAAGCTCATGGGTGAGTTCCTTATCAATGCACAGGGTGAAGACGTTGTTGCCGGCGTTCGTACACCAATGCCTATCGCTCAGATGGAAAAGGAATTCCCTGAGGCTTATGCAGAATTCATCAAGGTTTGCGAAACACTTGAAAACCATTATCACGATATGCAGGATATGGAGTTCACTGTTGAAAACAAGAAGCTCTATATGCTCCAGTGCCGTAACGGTAAGAGAACCGCTCAGGCTGCTCTTAAGATCGCTTGCGACCTCGTTGACGAAGGCCACAAGAAGGATTACGAAGCAGTTGCAATGATCGATCCTCGTAACCTCGACACACTCCTCCACCCACAGTTCGATGCTAAGGCACTCAAGGCTGCTACACCTCTCGGAAAGGGCCTCGGCGCTTCTCCGGGAGCTGCTTGCGGTAAGGTAGTATTCACAGCTGACGATGCAGAAGCTTGGAACAATAAGGGCGAAAAGGTAGTTCTCGTTCGTCTTGAAACATCTCCTGAAGATATCACAGGTATGAAGGCTGCTCAGGGTATCCTCACAGTTCGTGGCGGTATGACCTCTCACGCTGCAGTTGTTGCACGTGGTATGGGTACTTGCTGCGTATCCGGCTGCGGCGACATCAAGATGGATGAAGCAAACAAGAAGTTTGAACTCGGCGGAAAGGTATTCCACGAGGGTGACTATATCTCTATCGATGGTACAACAGGTAACATCTACGGTGAGATCATTCCTACCGTTGACGCTACTATCGCAGGCGAATTCGGCAGAGTTATGGCTTGGGCTGACAAGTACAGAAAGCTCAAGGTAAGAACAAACGCTGATACTCCTACAGATGCTAAGAAGGCTAAGGAACTCGGTGCTGAAGGTATCGGTCTTTGCCGTACAGAGCATATGTTCTTCGATCCTGAGAGAATCGCTGCATTCAGAGAGATGATCTGCTCCGATACAGTTGAAGAGAGAGAAGCAGCTCTTGCTAAGATCGAACCTATGCAGCAGGGCGACTTTGAGGCTCTCTACGAAGCACTCGAAGGCTCACCTGTTACAATCAGATTCCTCGATCCTCCTCTCCACGAATTCGTACCTACAGACGAAGCTGACATTGAAGCTCTTGCTAAGGCTCAGGGCAAGTCCGTTGAAGCTATCAAGAACATCATTGCAGGTCTCCACGAATTCAACCCGATGATGGGTCACCGTGGATGCCGTCTTACAGTAACATATCCTGAGATCGCTAAGATGCAGACAAGCGCTGTAATCAAGGCTGCTATCAACGTTAAGAAGAAGCACCCCGATTGGGACGTTGCTCCTGAGATCATGATCCCGCTCGTAGGCGAAGTTAAGGAATTCAAGTTCGTTAAGAAGATCGTTGTTGAAGTTGCTGACAAGCTCATTGCTGAATCCGGCAGCGACCTCAAGTACAGCGTTGGTACAATGATCGAAATTCCTCGTGCTGCTCTCACAGCTGATGAGATCGCTAAGGAAGCTGACTTCTTCTGCTTCGGTACCAACGACTTAACCCAGATGACATTCGGCTTCTCCCGTGATGATGCCGGTAAGTTCTTAAATGCTTACTATGATGCAAAGATCTTCGAGAACGATCCGTTTGCTAAGCTTGACCAGACCGGCGTTGGCAAGCTGATGGATATGGCTATCAAACTCGGTAAGCCTGTAAATCCTAAGCTTCATGTTGGTATCTGTGGTGAGCACGGCGGAGATCCTTCTTCCGTTGAATTCTGCCACAAGATCGGCTTAGACTATGTATCCTGCTCACCTTTCCGTGTTCCTATTGCACGTCTGGCAGCAGCTCAGGCAGCTATCGCTGACGAGAAATAATACAGGGTCTGTAACGGACATTTGAATTATTGCATAAACAGAATCCCCCATACTTCGTAAGGAAGTATGGGGGATTTTTTTGAAAGGAAAAGTGAACCTTTTCCGGGTTCCCGACAGAATAAAGCAAAGGATAAAGCGAGGAGGTGCAGTGATGACGAAACTTCAGATGGAAGAATTACTGAATACATATGGGGATGCCGTTTTTAGTTTTTGCCTGTATCTTACGCAAAACAGGGAACGTGCACAGGATTTGTACCAGGAGACCTTTCTGAAGGCTTGGGAGTTTCGGAACCGCATCACTTATAACGAAGAGCAGAATTTGTTAATGGCACGTAATTATGTGATGGGAATTGCCATCCGTACCTGGAAAAATGAGAAACGGAAGTTGTGCAAACAGGAAAAGGAGGTCGTGGTTGACTGGGAAAATCAGGACCTTTTGGAAAATATAAAAAGTCAGGCGGACGTGGAAACGGATGTGATAAAAAAGGAGAGAAGCAAAGTCCTGCATGAGATTGTGGATGAACTGCCGGAAAAACTGAAACTGACGATTTACCTTCATTATACCATGGATATGAAAATTGAGGAGATTGCAAAGTTATGTAGTGTGCCGAAAGGAACGGTAAAGAGTCGTTTGCATCATGCCAGAATGAAAATTGTAAAAGAGATGGAGGAACATGGCTATGGAAGACCGTTATGAAGAACTGATGAAAGAGGAATTTGCTCCTGTTTATAAGACAGATGCTTCGGTAAATCGAACAATTCTCGAAAGAGAGAAAGCAGTTTCTATGAAAAATCATCGGAAGCCGGCATATAGAAAATGGGCGGCTGCAGCCATAACGGTACTGCTTCTTGCCGGAACGGTGGGCAGTGTGAATGCGGCAAGTGACGGAGCTGTAACAAAAGCCGTAAAAAACTGGATACACACAGCCGTGTATGGGGATGTGAAACAGGAGTCCATGGTATCCTATATCAATGAGCAGGGGGACAGTGTGATTGCATCGGATGCTTCGGATAAGCCGGAATGGAGCTTTTCCGTTACGAAAGAAGAAATCGTGCCGGGAGAGGAACACGGCGGATTTGTTTTTGAGACGGAAGAAGGAGACAAATATTCTTACGAATATGTATTCCCGGCTAATTTTACGGAGGAAGACAAGGTATATGAAATCCGAAAAATTCTATCGGAGGATTTGTATCCGGAAGAGAAGGAACAGGAATTTATTGAGAAATATGAAAAAATCGCCGTGACAGCAAAAGAATCCTATATCAGGGAAGCATTTGCAGAGGTGGTAAAGGAAAAGAAAGAAGGAGAATTTGTTCTGGTGGATGCGTATCCTTTGCTGCAGGAAGAAAATCGGATGGCGCCGACAAAGGACTATGCCTGGTTTGAAATTCCACAGAAGGATGTGAGGTTAAGAACTGCCACTAAGGAGGATGCCGCAAAATATACAAATGTAAAGACCGGCGACTGGATTTCTGTCGTGCAGGTAAACAGTACGACAAATCCGAATATCAAATTGGATGTAACCGTGAAATTATCCAATCGGAATAAAATTGAGGTGGTCCATATACAGCCGAGATAAAGGAGGGGTTAGGATGAAGAAAAAATATACGGTCATACTTCTTATCACGATACTGGGTTTCTGCACAGTAATGGCCTTTTGGATGGGAAAGAAAAGCAAACCGGACTTTACGGAGGAAGAGTATTTTTGTGACGGCGCAGACCCTACGCAGAGCTATTCGGAAAATACTGTACTTTATCTGGATGATGCGGGGATATTGCATCTTATTGACACAGGTTCCGGCAAGGATATGGTTTATTGTGACAGACCGAACTGCGTACATGAAGGCTATTCCCGTAAAAACGAGACACCCTCCTGCCCGGCAGCTTTTTGGGGAGCAGGAAGCGTACCGGTGCCTTTTGGCGGTCATCTCTATTTTATCGGAGATATGTCGGAAGAAGACATTCTGACGAAGTTTCTCTATGAAATGGACACAGACGGTGAAAACCGCAAAAAGGTTGCCACTCTAAACGGTGTACAGAGTATCCGGTATGTGTTGTACCGGGACCGGTATGCTATAGGAGCTTTTAGTAACAGAAGCGAGATAAACGAGGATGGGCAGATTGTTAACGACGATAAGCCGGAGACAGGTATCTTTGTTATTGATCTTTCCGATTATACGGTGTATATGGGGGATAAGGTAACAGGCGAGCAGGCAAATATTACAGGGTTGTATTACGAGGATGGGGCGGTTTATTATTCCGTCATTCGTTTTGGGGATGATATCACGGAGCTTATGGTAGAGGATGGCGCAGAGAACAATTCGGATTCTTTTAGTTACAATCATATGCTGTATGAAATATATAAATATGATATCAAAGGGAAGAGTACAACACGGATAAAGACATTTGACCATCTGAGCAACCTGCAGTTAGCGGAGGGCAGCGCTTATGGGGAATGCCAAGAAGATTATTTTGTGTTTGACTTAAAAAGCGGTGAAACCAAAGAATTGCCCATAGACCGGAACACAAAAACCGCATCGGGCAGATTTGCAAAACAGGGGGATACTTTGTACTATGCCCTTTTAGACAGCGACAGGGAAGAAGTCATCTATTATTGTATGAAAGAGGAGAAGATAAACGAACTGATGAGGATGCCGGCAGCATCTGCCTTTGGAATTGTCAACATATGCGGCAGTTCGGTATACATCAACTATACCGATGAAAAAGACCGCTTCTGCCTGGGGGTATTAAGCAGGGACGATTATGATGAGGGTGTATTTCAGCCCAGAAAGCTCAGGTACTATAACGAAGAAGAGGATACTGCCGGAGAGGATGCAGACACAGAGGAAGAGGCTGCTGAAATCATAACCTTTACTGTCCCGGATATCTGCAGAATAGAGGAGAATAATCTGCGCCATCTGAATGAGGCGCTTAAGGAGGATGGGTATTCCTACAGAATGCAGATAAATTATCTGGAATATGAAACGTATACGGAGCGGCTGAAAGAAGCATTAAAAAACGGAGATACCGATATTGCTTTCTTGGGTTTGGACAATGAAGGGAACCGTAATTCTGTCTACACGCTTATCCATTCCGGTCTTCTTCTCAACCTTGATGAAATCCTGTCACAGGAAAACGGAGCGGCGCTTTATCAGGCATTTCCGCAGGCTCTCTGGGAGTCGGTGAAATGCGACAGGCATATTTATTCCATTCCCTCGGTGCTGGCAAACGATGAGGGAGTGTATGCTGCATTCAACAGGGATTATGTTGCGGATGATGAGATAGAGGCGTGGGACGGAAGCATAGAGGGGATTTATGAAATCCTTAAGAATACGGAATGGGACAAAGAAGACAGTCCCCGTTTCCAATATCTTATCAGTGGGTATTCCTTTGAGGATATGATAGGATGTGAAATCCGAAACGGACTGCTTTTTGATTATGAATCGCTTACGGTGGAAAATCCTTTGGAGTCTGAGAAGTTTACCGGTTATCTGAAGGTGCTGGAGCAGATGAAGAAAGATGGTTTTTTGACGGACGCAGTGTCCTACCTTTCCAATTCCGGTACAAACAATACGGAAGTGCTGCAAACGGTGGAGGAAGGAAACTATATGGTGGCATTGTCATACGGTGCGGTGGATGAGGCATTTCAGAAGGATAATGTAGCGGTTAAAAAGATTAAGCCGTATCTTTCGTCAAGGATAAACGGCTCAGTAGGTATCTCCCGGAATTGTGAGAACCTGGAAGATGTGGGGGAATTTCTGAAGCTTTTTTATGGGGACGGAAAGTATGGCAATCTTCTTTTATATGGACAGGAGGACGTGGACTATAAGGTGACGGATGGGGTTGCCTGCCATATGGACGGAAGTGCTCTGGAGAATGCGTATCTCAGTAAACTCTGCTTCAACCTGTTTGTAAACGTTTGTCCTGTAGAAGGAGAAAACTATGTAACCAATCGGAAAGAGGAATTCTTTTCCTTTTATGACGGCATTAAGATGTCGCCGTTTATCGGGTTTGAACCGGATACCGAGGGGACTGATAATATAGGAAAGGATATGGATGAATTTATGGAGAGTCTCACGGATAAGACGGTGGAAGAGGCTGTCCGCAGCACCGGAAATAAACTTGCGTCCGATGGCATGAAGGAATATCTTTCAAGAGTTCAAAGCCAGTGGGAGGAATACCGGCAATGATATTGAAATTAGAGGAGCTTACGAAGATTTATAAGGATACCACGGCGCTGGACAATATAACGTTTTCTTTTACCTCCGGAATATACGGTCTTTTGGGACCGAACGGCGCCGGAAAATCAACCATGATGAATCTCATTACAGACAATCTGAAGCCCACAAGGGGACGGGTATTGCTTGATGACTGCAGTATTGAAAAAATGGGGAAGGAATACCGGAAACTTCTGGGATATATGCCGCAGCAACAGAATATTTACCCGGAGCTCACCCTCAGGCGTTTCCTGTATTTTATGGCTGCCCTTAAGGGTTTGAAAAAAGATGAGGCGGAAAAAGAAATAGACGGTTATGTGCAGATGGTAAAACTGGAAGAAGTACTCGGAAAGAAGTTAGGAACTTTTTCCGGCGGAATGAAACAGAGGGCTTTAATTGCACAGGCGCTTATCGGAAATCCGGGTATCCTGATTTTGGACGAACCCACGGCGGGACTTGACCCGAAAGAGAGAATACGCATTCGTAATCTGATATCAGAGGTTGCCCGTGACAAAATTGTGATTATAGCGACACATGTGGTTGCGGATATTGAATTTATTGCAAAGGAAATTATCATGCTGAACAGGGGAAGTATCCTGCGGAGCGGTTCTCCGGCGATGCTGCTTGGGGAACTGGACGGAAAAGTATGGAACATTTTTTTGCCGGATGAAGAGCTGGAAGAAGTAAATGCCAAATACAAAGTCAGCAATATTGCAAGGGATGGGGAGGGAGTGGTTGCCCGGATTATTGCAGAGTCCTATGACGGCAGATGGAAAAAAGAAGCGGTGCGTCCGAATTTGGAAGATTTATATCTGTACCTTAACGGAGATTAAAAATGGAATTGTTAAAAAATGAAATCTGTAAATTGCTGACAAAAAGAGCGGCGGTGTTTTTTCTGCTTCTGATTGCAGCCAATATGCTGCTGCAGATATATACCATGCATACGCCGGGCGAGGATGGATACTCTCTTAAGGATTACAGCGGGGCATACCGGGAACTTGACTCCTGCGGTAGGGAAATTTTTCTGAGCCGGCTGGAAGAACGGGCAGCAGGGGCGGATACATTTGGCAAAAGGAATCTGTATGACAGGGTTTATAAGGAAGTGCTGGAATCTCTTAACTATACGGAATATCTGAATTCCATTGAGGAAAAAGCAGAAGAGGCTGCCATTTTGAACAGAATTTCCCACGATGACGGATATGCGGTAAGAAATGCGGAAATAACAAGAAAAGTGTACAGCAAACTTAGCGGTACGAAGCCGGAAGTGGAAGATACCATGGGTGTCCTTAATATAACCGATAATGAGATTACCGATTATTTGTTGATGGTGATGCTCTTTGTTGCGGCAGTTAATCTTGTTTTCCGGGAAAAAGACGGAAATCAATTTGAACTCTTAAGGACGACACAAAACGGCAGAAGGAAACTGATGCGCTCCAAAGTTTTTGCTATGTCTGTTTTTGTCTTATTGGGAATAGTTTCTTTGTACGGAATAAATGCGGTAATAAGCAGGTGCTTCTATGCGCCCATAGATTATGGCAGTCCGTTACAAAGTGTGCCGGCATACCGGTACAGTCCCTTTGCCTTAACAATAGGCAGCTTTCTGGTTTGTTATTTTTGGATAAAAACGGTAAGCTGCATTCTGCTGGGGCTTCTGTTTATGTGGATATGTGCGGTATGCAGCAACATCGTTTTTGTATTTTCCGCTTCGGCAGCGGCGGTTTTTGCGGAAATACTCTGCTATACCAAAATTTCCGGAACACATTTTCTGGCATTTTTAAAATACATAAATATTCAATACGGTGTCAGAACCGGCGGCATGTTTTCCGATTATGTGAATCTGCGTGTATGGGGTTATCCGGTTAACACCTGCTTTTTATACGGAATATTCTGGCTGGTACTCATAACGATGCTTTTTTATTCTGTTACAAATTATCTGGAGATGCCGCACGAAAAGAGGAAAGTGTCCCTGCCGATGGGCGAAATGCGGAAACATTTTGGGTGTCATACTTCTCTTTTTTTACATGAAGTCTATAAGCTGCTTGTTCCCGGCAGGGGCTTTCTTGTTCTGCTGTGTTCCTGCCTGCTTACAATTTGGTGGAATCCGGCAGAAAAAATCCGTTTTGCATCCGTTGATGAAATTTATTATAAAGAGTACATGGATAAATTTTACGGTCCTCTGGACGCGAAAAACGGTAACAGAATAACAGAAGAAAAGGAAAAATATGAGCAGATGTATGCCGATATATCCGCTGACAGGGAACAGGGTAAAAGTGAGAATTACATTCGTATAAAATACAAAGAGGGGTTAAACAGACAGGCTGCGTTTGACCTGGTTACGGAACATGTGGACTATCTGCAATCCTCTGAATTTCTGCAATCCCGAACCGGAGGATGGCTATTTTATGATGAAGGATACGCTATTCTGACGGACGGCCAAAACTCCCGTAACCGGGATGTTTCACAGGCTTTTGTATACCTTATATTGCTGATTGCCCTGACATGTGGCATTTACGGTGTTGACTATGCAAATTCGGAAAAGAGACTTTTGCAAACCACGTATCTTGGCAGAAGAGAGCTTCAGAACAAAAAAAGGGTGTTGGGGATTTTGTGCACATGGATGGCATTTGTTATCGTATATATGGTGCGACTTTGCAATGTACTCGGTGCTTATGGTACCCGCGGGTTGTTTGCTTCGGCCGCCTGCATGGAGCATTTGTCACGGATTCCGAAGAATATAACGGTATTGCAATACATTTGCCTTATCATGTTCATGCGGCTTATCGGCGGACTGCTTGTCACCGGTA
>OIYP01000358.1_pt1 | contig 30558 bp, 28 predicted proteins | sample 1588261 | NCBI WGS metagenome assembly OIYP01 (sample SAMN03283293) | human gut metagenome | biome: human-associated habitat; material: feces | host: Homo sapiens | place: Peru | collected 2012
ATAACAATATACTAAGTAATATGTAGTTTTAGATAATGTACTATTATCAAAGTCTGCTTGTTCTAATATTATTTTATCTTTATTTTGTAAAGCTTTTGTTCCATATATTTTCTCTGGTGCACCATTTAAGACTACACTATCTTCTTTGTAGTATTGCTTTGTGGTATCACCACTAATAGTACTATTACCTTCTTTAATAGTAACGTTGTTAGTAGTTGGATCAGTTGATTTATAAAGCGTTATTTCAACGTCACTTCCAAAAGATTCATCAAGTATTCCTTTTAAATCTATTTCATAGATGCCTTTACCTGATGCACTATTCTTTTCAATAGTAAAAGTTTGGATACCACATTCACCTGGTAATAAGTCACCACTTGTGTAGACTTTTGTCCCTTCCCACTTAATGTTACCTAAATCTTCTGTTACGATATTTAAGTTTTTATCATTACCTGTTGTTTTTGTTACTGTAGCAAAGTACGCGTAACTAGCACCAACAGTTGCTATAATAGCTAATAACAAAATTACTACAGCTATTATTATTGTTTTCTTATCTTTCATATTTAACCTCTTTTCTACAATAAAATTGTAGCATTAAATTATACTTTATTCAATCAAAATTCAACCAAAAAACTACAGATTTACTGTAGCTTCATAGTTTCGTCTTTTCTTGTACCATCAATATTATATTCATGTTTAAGCCAATGGTAAGTATTTAATAATTCTGGGTTGACTTGAACTAACTTTTCAATTGCCTCATCTACCCTAACTGGCACGGAAAGTTCAAATGTTTTTTTATTTGTTATTATTTCATTATATTCTTTTTCATTTTGCTTTTTATAATAGAAAATAGCATTTTGCATATAAGGAAAATAAATTTCTAATAAATTAATTAGTTCTTCATTACCCGTTATTCTTGCATCTTTTTCACAATAAGTACCACGATAATTATTAGTATAATATCCTTCTAAAGAGTTCATTAAAATTTCTTCTTTATACATTTCATATACATTTTCATCAAAATTACTTGTCATCATTGTTTTTTGCTTTAGATGTCTACATTCATGATAAAGAGTGGTAATAATATGTAAGACTTCTGGTTGTTCATTTAAATTATTTTTCTCAAGTAAATCTTTAATATTATAAACATTTAAAACAATACTTTTACTTTCTTGGTAAGCTCTGCCATAGATATTATTATCTTCTGTTAAATAAATATAAATTTCTTCACCCATAAATGTTTTAGCAAGGCTTTTTAATGCTCCAAAAACCATCATATAATCAATATCTTTTTTATCATCTTTAAATACTTTATCAAGTATTTCTATTGACTTTGTAAATGAATAGTTATAATCATTTATCCATTTTGTTTCTTTTTGGATTCGTTTTTTTTCTTCTTCAGTAAAAATATTTTGTTTTAATTTTTCCTTTAAATTAATCAAAAGAGTTATGGAAAAAGTTTTATCTAAAAGAAACATACAAGTTTTAGAATCAAGATTATTTAGATCGTAATTTGCAGCCATATAAATTATTTCATCATAATCATTTTTTTCTATATAACTTTTAGCTCTTTCATCATTCATTATGAAATTAAGTAAATAACGATTATTTTCTATCATACCTAGTTTACCTAAAAATGTATTAAAAACAATTTTTCTTTCATAAGGGTCTTTTAATACTTTATTAACTATATCTAAAAAAGAAGATATACCTTGTTTTTCATCGTTTAGTAAATACTCAATAGGACACTTTTTAGTTATTTTAAGTAACGTTTCATAATCAGTTATTTTACCCTCTTTTAAAGATATCATTAATTCATCATTATTGATATTTTCTTTATTCATAAATTCAGCAGTAAATAAAAATCTATTTAAATAATCATGAATATACTCTAGATCAAGCATTTTTTTATTCATTGTGCCCTTTTTAATAATATCTTGCAAATATATATTGTTTTTAATTAGTAAAAACATTTGTTGAATCATATCCACTGGTAACTCAAAGAAACTAGCATTTAAAGTAATCATCATGCTTCCAGTATAATCTCTTGTAAAATTAAGTTCATCAATAAGTTTGGTAAGTGTAGCATTTTCGGCATACTTTCTAAAAGAGTAATAATCATTAATTAAAGAAAATAGGCTTTTAACATATTCACTATTAAGATTAGCATCTTTTAAATAGCAATACTGGGTTAACATCATTTCATAATCATTAAAACTTTTAAAAATTTTGGAAATCAAATAAGGCATTGGTTCAAAGTCATCTGTTAAATCAAGACTTAATAAATACTTAAATATTGTCATTACTCCAGGGCCATCTAAACTAATGCTCATACTAGAATAATAGAACTCCTGAAATAATTCTATATTATCATCTAAAGTTTTCTTACTATAATCTTTTTCTATTAGTGAAACAAGTTTACTCACCTTATCCATAGATTATTATTCTTCACTTTCTAAACTTTTGACAATACTTTTAAACTCATCCCCACGTACTTCAAAAGAAGGATACATATCCCATGAAGCACAGGCAGGGCTAAGTAAAATGGTATCGTATGCGACAGCCTTAGCATAACTTGCCATAACGGCTTCTTTTAAAGTGTTATACGTTTCACACGCAATATGTTCTTGATCACAAAATTTTTTTATTCTTTCTTTTGTTTCACCAATGGCTGCAATAAACTTAACATTATTTAAATATGGCTTTAAAGGTTCAAAACTATGTCCTCTATCTAAACCACCTAATATTAATATAACTGGTGTTTTGAAAGATGACAAAGCCGTGATAGTTGCTTCACAATTAGTTGATTTACTATCGTTATAAAAGGCCACATTATAAAAATCCGTTACATATTCTATGCGATGAGGAACACCTTTAAAACTTGATAGAACTCTTCTAATTGCTTCATCACTCACTCCATACTCTTTAACAGCGCATATCGCGGCCAAAATATTTTCGAGGTTATGATTACCAATTAGTTTTATATCTTTGGTAGCCATAATTTCATTACCATTATAATATAAGACACCATTTTCATAATAAGCATCACTTTTACTTTGGAGCGAAAAATACTTTTTGATGCCTTTAATATCTTTTGTTAGATTTACTGCCTCTTCATTATCCTTGTTAATAATAGCAACATCATACTTACCTTGATTCATAAAGATTTTTTTCTTTGTATTTTTATAAGTTTCATAATCGCCATGGAAATCTAAATGAACAGGAAAAATATTAGTTAAAACGGTTACATGACTATTAAATTCCAAGGTGTTTTTTAATTGATGATCACTTACTTCTAAAACAACAAAATCACCAGGCTTACAATCTTTTACAAAACTAGCTAGTGGAATACCGATATTTCCACCTACAAATGTTCTTAGATTATCTTTTTTTAGCATTTCATAAATTAATGTTGTTGTTGTCGTTTTGCCATTAGAGCCCGTTACACTAATAAGATTTACAGAGTTAGGCAAGTAATGAAAACTTACTTCTAACTCATTTAAAACAGGAATGCCTAGTGTTTTGGCTTTTTTAATAACTTCAACATCTTCACTAATACCCGGATTTTTTATCACTAAATCAAATGTCTCATCTAATAGCTCTTCTTGATTACTAGAGCACACAAACGTAACGTTTAATTCGTTTAATACTTTTAAATCACTACCAGACGCTTCTTTCATATCAGTTATTAAAATGGTATTATCAGGGGCAACTAACTTTGCTACTTCAAAGCCACTTCTTGCCATACCTAATATAAAAATCTTTTTATTATGTAACATTTAAAGAATCACCATCTTCTAATTTAACTTTAACTATTTTGGATACACCTTGTTCTTGCATAGTTATACCATATAGAGTTTTCGCATATTCCATAGTTCTTTTTTTATGGGTTATTAAAATGAATTCACTTTTGTCTTCTTGTTCTTGTAAATATTTACCAAAAGTATCAACGTTTGCTTCATCTAGGGCCGCTTCAACCTCATCTAAAACACAGAAAGGTACAGGATAAACATTTAAAATAGCAAATAATAGGGATATAGCTGTAAGTGTTTTTTCGCCACCTGATAGTAAAGCAATATGATTAAGTTTTTTACCAGGAGGTTCAGCAATAATATCAATACCGGTTTCTAATATATTATCTGGGTCAGTAAGTTTTATTTTACCACTGCCACCTTTAAACATTTTCTTAAATATCCGTTCAAACTCATCGGAAATTTTTTCATAAGCCTCGGTTAAACGGTTAATCATGATTTCATCCATTTCTTTAATTATTTCTAATAAATCAGCAATAGACGTATCTAAATCATTTTTTTGACTTGTTAAAAAGGTATATCTTTCATTAACACGTTCATATTCTTTAATACTACCTATATTAACGTCACCTAAGCGATTCATGGCCTTTCTTAAGCTACTAACACTTTCTCTTGCAATATCACTAGCAATATCAAGTGTATATTCTCTTTTAGCGTGTTCATACGTCATATGATAAGTTTCATTTAAAAGATTTAATAAGTAATCCATTTTTGTATCCATCTTACTAGTCTCAAGTTCATACTCATGGATCTCATTTAATATCTTATGGTATTCACTATTTTTTTCACTTATCTCTTTATCTAACGCATTAATCTCACTTGATATATCACTTCTTGTACTTTTTAACTCACTTAACTTATTATTTAAATTTTCTTTAATAATTTCTTTATCTTTAATACTATTTAATAAGCTAAGCATTTGTTTTTCAGTATCATTAGTAATGATAGACTGGGCTCCATCTAAACGAATACTTATATTTTCTTCTTCTTTCTTAATATCATTAACAAGTATTTTCTTTTGACTAATCTTTTCATTTAAAGAAATAATTTCTCTTGTAAGATTTTCATTTATAGTATTATTATCTTCTTGTTCTTTTAAGAAATCTATATTTTTCTTTTGGAGAATAGTCATATTTTCTTTTACTAATTCTAAGTCTTTTTCTGTTTTTCTTAAATCGCTTTTTAATTTTAATGTACTAGTTTGTTTTTTTAAAGAACCACCGGTTAAGGAACCGCCTGTATGCATAATTTCGCCATCAAGAGTTACAACCCGATACCGATACCCCGTACTTTTACCAATTCTATTCATGGCATCAATATCTTTAGCAACTAAAACATTACCAAGTTGATTTTCAATGATATCCTTATATGTTGGCTCAAATTCCACTAAATGACTAGCAACATCAATAAATCCTGTTTCATTCTTTAAGCTATCAATAACACTTTTAGGTACTTCCTTACCTTTAATAACATTTAAAGGGAAAAATGTTGCCCGACCTAGTCCTTGTTCTTTTAAATATTTAATTGCCTCTTTAGCACAGGATTCATTATCAACAACAATAAAGTTACTAGAAGCCCCCATGGTAACATCAATAGCATTTAAATAAATATCTTTAGTATTAATAAGTTTACCAATTGTATTATGAATGCCTTTTAGTCTTGGATGGGATAAAACATTTTTCACGGCATACGGCACACTGGCATCTTCTAAAATATTATTTTCTAAAATATCCTTTTTATTTTGTAAACTATAAATATCTCTATTCAAACGTTCCATTTCGTTTTTGTGTCTGTTAAATTTGACATTAAAGATACTTATTTTTTCTTCTATATCCCGTTTTTTATTTTCTAAGTTATTTAAAGTACTAGTAAGGGTAGTAAGTTCACTCTCTAAAGTTTCTTTCCTTTTTAAAATATTTAGTTTTTCTTCTTGTAGTTTTAAGTATTCGTTATTAACTTTTTCATGGGATACTTCATAACTTTGTCTTTCTTGAAGCATCATTTTTTCACCATTTAACTTAGCTAACTCTTCATTTACTAAAATTAAATCATTACTATATTTATTAATGTCATCTTCCACATGAATCATACGTGTTTTTAATTGTTCCACCAAAGTTATTTCTTTAGTATTTTTTAGTTCACTTTGTTCTTTTTTCTCATTTAAAGAAGCCTTTATCTTATCTATTTCTTCGTAACGTTTATTTAAATTAGTAATATCATAAGTAGTAAGAGCTATTTCTTTATTTTCTAGATCAGACTTATATTCTAGATATTTTTTAGCAACTTCACTTTGTTCTTTTAAGGGTATGACTTGCGTTTTTAATTCTTCAATAACAAGTTCTACTTTTTCTAAGTTATCACGTGTTTTTTCTAGTTTTCTTAAACTTTCATTTTTTCTAGTACGATATTTTAAAACACCAGCTGCACTTTCTAGGATGTATCTTCTTTCTACAGGTTTTGCATTAACAATAGCCTCAATATTACCTTGACTAATAATATTAAAAGAATCCATTCCAAGACCACTATCTAAAAAAAGATTAGTAATATCTTTTAATCTTACTTTGGTATTATTAATATAGTATTCATTTTCACCTGTATAATATAAAACTCTTTTTACTTCAACTTCGGTAAGACTGGTATTTAAAAACATGGATGTATTATCAAATGTTAAAGAAACCTCTGCTCTTTTAAAAGGGGCTCTTGTTTCACTACCAGCAAATATAACGTCACTCATAGCTCCACCACCACGTAAACTTTTAACAGATTGTTCACCTAAAACCCATCTTATCGCATCAACTATATTACTTTTACCAGAACCATTTGGTCCAACTATCGCTGTTATTGGTGTTTTAAATTCCATTTCCATTTTATCAGCAAAGGATTTAAAACCTAACGCTCTAATACTTTTTAATTTCATAATTACCTCGCTCTTTTTTGATACGCATCAAATGCGGCTTTTTGTTCCGCTTCCTTTTTACTTTTACCAATACCAGTACCATAGACAATACCATCAATTGTTACATTAACGGTAAATGTTTTATCATGACTTGGTCCCTCTTCACCCACAACTACGTAAGAAAGGCTTTCTTTATCTGTTTGGACTAATTCTTGTAAAAGGGATTTGTAATCGCCTAAAAATGACACACCTTTTTTAATATAAGGAATGATTATTTCTTCCGCATACTTTTTAGCTACTGCAAAACCACAGTCTAAATATATTGACCCTAAAGTACTTTCAAATACATCAGCAATAATCGTGTCATTTATATTGTTTTGTTGGCCATGACCAACTCGAATATATTTATTTAAACCTATTTCTTTACTATATGTTGCAAGAGCATGTTCACATACAAAACTCGCTCTTTTCTTACTCATCTCGCCTTCTTTTAAATTAGTGTTTAAATAAAAATATTCACTTGTTACTAACTCTAAAACAGCATCACCTAAAAATTCAAGACGCTCATAATCAACGGCCTTATGTTCATTAGCATAAGATGAATGAGTAAAAGCCATAGTCATACGATCTCTATTTTTAATCGTAATACCTCTTTTTAAAAAAAATTCTTCAAAATCCATAGTATCCCTCCTAGATAATTATACAAAAGAAAGTATTGTTTTACAAGCAAACATTTTTGTAGTAGAATACTCTTAGGGTGAGTTATGAAAAAAGTAATCATATTTTTTATTAATCTCTATCAAGTAACACCAATGCATGCCCATTACATGTGTCGTTTTACACCAACATGTAGTGAATATATGAAAGAATCTATTAACGAATATGGGGTTTGCAAAGGAGTTATGCTTGGTTTAAAAAGAATAAAAAGGTGTATCCCTTTTGGTGAATATGGATATGATCCCGTAAGAAAGAAGGAAAATTATGAAAAAAATTAGTAAGATTTTAGTACTTTTTAGTATGGTATGTTTATTAAGTGGTTGTAACAAAACAGAAAATTTAGAGATATATGCTACTTCCTATCCTATTGAATATCTTGTATCTAGTCTTTATAAAGAACATTCTACTGTTACCTCTATTTACCCAGATGGGACCAATGTAAATGAATATACTTTAACAGATAAACAAAAAGATACTTATAGTAAAGGTGATATTTTTGTTTATAATGGTACAACTAATGAAAAACAAATTGCTAAAGACTTGTTTAATACTAATAAAAGATTAAAAGTTATGGACGCAGCTCTTAGTTTAAAATACACCAATAGAACCGAAGAACTTTGGCTTAGTCCAAGTAATTATTTGATGCTTGCTACTAATATAAGAGATAACTTGATTGAACAAATTGGTACTAAATATATTAACGAAGAAATAAATAATAATTATAAAAAGCTAGAAGAAGAGTTATCTATCATGGACGCAACTATAAGAAGTATTGCTACTAGTGCTTCTAAAAAAGGTAGAAATACAATTGTTGTTTCATCTAATGTATTTAAATTCTTAGAAAATTATGGTTTTCAAGTAATATCGCTAGAAGATTATCAAGCAAATACAACCGGACTTAATAGTTTAAAAAATAATTTTAAGAATGGCACTTATAAATATTTATTAGTAGAAAGCGATGAAAAAACAAATGACGCAATTAATGAGATTACCTCGAATGGTGGTAAAAGTATTGTTGTAAATATGATGAATACACTTAGTGAAAATGATAGAAAAAATAATGAAACATATTTTACTTTAATGAATGATTTTGTAGCTAACTTAAAAACAATTACTAATTAAGACCAAAAATGGTCTTTTTTTCATATTCTTTAAAATTTAGGTCTTCCATTTTTCATTTTTTTATGCTAAACTTAGTTAGTAATTGAAAATTATTGGGCTGTTAGCTCAGTTGGTAGAGCAACTGACTCTTAATCAGTGGGTCTGGGGTTCGAGCCCCCAACAGCCCACCATAATTTGATTATTAAAAGACTAGTAGAAATAAAGGCTTGCTAGTCTTTTTGTTTTTTTGATATATATTATGGTTTAGTATTTTATACTACACCCCTAATTTGTGTTATAAGGCATTAAAAAGCAAATTATGATAATTATCAAAGTATCTTAAAATACCATATAACGGCACACTATGGCATACTTATCGGCATATATTTGGCACAATTCTATTTACTATTAAAGTTCTATCTATAAAAATTAAATAAGGCACATTAGTTTTAGAATTAAAAATTAGATAAGAGGCCAAAGATAAATAAGATTAAAGATTTACGGCTTAATTTTAATAATGAAATAAAAAAGTCATCTATAAAGTCAATCACAATCAAAAAGATATAATGAAGCTCTTAAATCTTGGTTATGAATTTGAACTTTTGGTAAATAAAAAAAGAGCTAAGCATGTTATTAATTAACACTACTTATCTCTTTTGTTTTGACTTTCCGTATTTTTTTGACAAGTTCATACTAATACAATTAAAGCATTTTCATCACTATTACTTGAGGTATAACTAGTATCACTTACACTAGTATCTTCCGTTATTTCATTAGATGCCGTATAATTTACATTTTCTTTATTGGCATTCATGGTCTTATTACCAGCCCTTATATACGTATTAGTAACTTTATAACTTGTAAAAGTAAATAATCCACTTAAAATAATAGTTGCTAAGACATAAATAACAATTTTATCTTTATTTTTATATGTTTCTTTTAAAGATAAAGCATTGAATTTAGACATTATTAAATTCATAACAATTAAAGATAATACTATTGCTTCAACATAGAAAATTATAATATAAATATTGTCAATCTTAGATTCTTTTACTATTTCATTTGGCATAGAGGGCATAGCATTAAAATTATTTGCATGTTTGAATTATCACTTGGTGCTTCACCTAAATGATACTCATCTTCTACTACTAATATTTTCATAGTTATCCCTAAGTTATAGTTAATTTTAGCATCAGATCCATAAAAAAACAAGAATGCATGAATGCTCTTGCCTTTGTATTAAATAATAAAACACTAAGATTTTTTATGTATTTCATTAATTAAAGTTTCTAAAATATTATTTCTTGTTTCACCTATGGTTGTATCAACATATTTATAACCATATTGTTTACATTGTCCTAAAACAATTTTGTTTCTTTCATAAAACCTATCGACACATTCATTCAAATAGTTTTCATTTACCTGGGCTATCCAATCAGTACTTTTGGCATAATGGACAACGCCATATTTTATTTCTTCCTTTGAACTATTAGGATAAATTAAAAAGTAAACATTACTCTTATCAATACCATCAATTTTTTCAAGATCACATGGCAAATAATCATACATATCAATAACAATATTAGTATCATAATTTTTACTTTCTCCATATGCATTTTCAACAATTGTTTTGAAAAAATTTAATTTTGTTTCAGCAGTGTATGAATCAAAATCAATATTTAACCCATTAGTTATATAAGTTTCTAAATTATCCAAAGAAATTCTGCTATACCCTTTTTTTACTAATTTAAACGCTAAGGTGGTTTTGCCACTTCTAGCATTACCACCTAGTATTACTACTTTTCCCATAATTTCCCTCTTTTCGTTTTATTTAATTCATCTACGATTTCATAATGTTTACCACTAGAATCTATGATTTTTATAGGTATGTTTGCCGCATCAAAAGCTTGTATAACTCTCTTTTCATGGCTTTTATTCTTACGTTCCATAAGCATTTTTTTCATAATAAAATCTTGTTCTTTAAAATCTTGAAACCATTTCTTACTAACAATTCTTTTCTTCCAAACCTCATCATCTAAAACAGATAATATAAAAACTTCCATTTCAATATCTTGTAAACAAATGTTCCGTAAAAAGTTTTTAACAATATCACCTCTATTGGGCCAAATATCATTATCTTGACCCTTAATTAATAAAACGTCAGCATCTTTATCATTAATAAATCTTACAGTATCAGTCATTATACAAGATCTTCTATTAATGGCTTTTCTTTGGTTAAAATAGGCGTTATCTTTTTCAAGATTCACGTCGTTATATAAAAAAACATCATTAATTTTTGGCGTTATTTTTTTATCATCATTAATCGTGGCTTCACAAGCCCAAATATTAGAGCCAGAAAGTCCTAAATCCACAAGTGTACTTTCATCATGCTTTAAAAGTTTATTTATTAAAGTTTTCTTACCAGTCGCAGACTGACCAAATATCCATATTATTTTTTTCAATATTATTCACCTCATTTTCTATTTTCCTTTGTTTTTTGAAACAAATCATTAGTAATGTTAGCATTATATCACAAATTTTTATAATAATTTAATATTATTGTAGTAAATTGGTATCACCAATAACCTTCATAGATAAACATATACCTATACCAAATTCTAAACTTATAATAACTCCATTTGAATAGGCAAATGTTTAGTCCGTATTCATTTTAAACGCTATTTCTTTCTTTAACGTTATTACTTTAAAATATTTATAATATTTGTAATAGCCTTAGCACGGTCAAATCTACGTAAATTAATTAAAATTAGTGTTTTATTTCTATTACAAATAATAAATTTTTTATACTTATCACTTAATTTATTCTATATAAGATTAAAAGCTAATGTTTAAACACTAGCTTTTGTAAAAATTACTTGTTATTTAAATTACTTAATACTTGTTCAATATAGTCATCGGTTAAATTTAAGCTTTCATTAATAAGACCAATTAATGGCACTATTCCATCATCATAATGAAAGTCTGATCCAACTGTTGTAAACAAATTGTGTTCTCCTGCAAATTTTAGCCATTTTTTAGTGTCATCAATCTTTTTATCATTATCACTTCTATGAATATAAATATAATTAGCCTCAATACCATCGGCATTCATTTCATTAACTAAGCTTAACATATCATCTTCTGTTAAACCATCTTCATAGGTGTATGCAACAGGATGAGCAAGTACTACTTTACCGCCAGCATTTCTTATCATTTTTGCAGCCATAACAGGTGTAACAGTTTCTTTTTTTACATAAGCTGGGCATCCTTCATTCATTATCGTTTCAATATATTCTCCTCTATTTGGAATATAACCAAACGTTTCTTTTAATAGCTTTTCATTTAAAGGATTTAGGACGACATTTGAGGCAATATGAGCCTTTGTAACGGCATCAATTTTATCAAGGCTTTCTATATCAATCACATAACCTAAAGCACTTATTTTTTCGGCTACATTATGTAAATAATCGTGTCGGGCATTTCTTAGTTTAAATAAACTTTTTCTAAACTCTTCATTGTTTATATCAATGTTATAACCAAGAACATGAATGCCACATTTTTTAGCCTTTGTAGATATTTCAACGGCTTTGATAAGGTTAATATTTTTTTCTTTGGCATAACTAAATAATTCATCAGTATATGCTTCAACCGTATCATGATCTGCTATTGCTATTGTTGAAACCTTATTTTTTACAGCCTCATCAATAACACCCTTTGGACTTAATTTTCCATCTGACTTATTTGTATGAATATGTAAATCTATTTTTTTTGCCATGTTTATATCCTTTCATTAAATACTCTTCTTAAACTTTTAGATTCAAATCTTCTTTTATTAGCCTCTGTTGTGGCATAAAGAAATTTAAAGAGTTCATCATTTGTAAAATCTCTAGCAACTTTTTCTCTACTATCCCCTAGCACACTCATTATATCACTATCACAGAAAAATGGCGTGAAGGAGGATAAAAAATCATAAATAAAGTTATATACCATCATAAATATCATCGCCAAATATTCATTAATTATTTTATTTTTCCTTTTTATTTTCAGTAGATTTTCTTAATACACAAACACATTCAACACTACTAGTGTAGCAAAACATATCAAAAAGACGAATACTATCAATTATATATTTTTCTTCTAATAATTTTAAATCTCTTATAAGTGTTAGTTTATTGCAAGATATATAGATTATGGCGTCATAGTCTTCTTGTAAAAATGTTTTAATAACATTTTTATTTAAACCGGCTCTTGGTGGGTCAACTATAACTTTATTTGCATGACCATTTATTTTATCAATTACATCCTCTACTTTACCAACATGAAAAGATAAATTGTTTAAGTTATTTAAATCAGCGTTATATTTAGCGTCTATAATTGCTTTTGGGTTAATCTCAATACCATAAACCTTGTTTACAAGTCTTGCTAGTTTCAAAGAAAAATATCCTACCCCACAGTACAAATCGTATACAATGTCTTCTTTATTAAAATAAGGTTTAATATATTCACCAATCTTATAAGAAATATCATTATTAACTTGAAAAAAAGCATTATAATGAACTTTATATATTAAATTATCTGTTCTTTCTAGAAAGAATGGTGATCCATATAGACACTTATCATTCCAAATAATACCAACTATTTTATGTTTATGTATCACTTCTTCTTTTGGTATTGGTTCGGTAATAGACTCAATAATTATTAATAATTCATCGTTATAATTACTCCTGATAGTTATATTACCATTTAAAACATTAAATTCTTTTAAATCTTTTAGTAGAGTATTAATATTATCTTTAGCTAATAAGCACTTATTAATATTAACTAATGTATGACTTTCTTCTTCATAGTAACCAAATGAGCCATTTTCTACTTTTAAAGTTATTTTATTGCGATAACCTAGGGGTTTACTAGAACCAATAATATCTAAGTCTTTTATAGCAATATTATTTCTTTTTAACAGATCCATAAAAATATCTTTTTTATACATGAGTGAATCATTATAAGAAACATTTTGAAATATACAGCCCCCACAGTCATTAAAGTAGGGACATAAGCTTTCTATTCTTTTAGGACTTTTGAAAATAATTTTTAAACATTTGCCAATGTTATATCTTTTATCTTCTTTTAAAATCTTATATTCTATTTCTTCATCCGGTAAAACCTTAGAAATAAATGTAACAATACCTTTATTACGAGTAATACCTTTGCCATCATAATTTAGCTTTTCTATTGTTGTTTTCACAAAATCACCTACTAATAAATTATCACGAATGTTTTAATAATTCAATATTATATTTCTTCTAAACAAGTAAGCTTTAGTTTTAGTGTTTCTCTTTCAAAAGTAGTTATAGGTAAACCGTATTTAAATCTAGTCTCTAAGGGATATTGTAATATCTTTTTTAGCATAATTTTTTTATCTGCATCATAAAACTCTAGGGCTTCAAAGTCTAGAAACTCTTTTTTTATTATATCGTTTTTAATTGCATCACTAGAATATGTCTCATAGTTATAAAGTTGCATTACTATTTCAAATGGTGAAATACCATTATCATATGTATTTATTAATATGTCATAATAATCATTATAGAAGAAAGAAAAAATATCGTTATAACCAAGACCTTTAAGCATTTTTAATGTTTGTCCTAAAGAATAGTAAAAATTGCTTCTATTTACAGGATGTAAAGCGTAGATATTATTATAAAATTCTTGAAAATCCTCTTTGATAAATGCGTCTACTTTTAAATCATTAACCTGAGTATTTAAGCTACGAAAGATATTAGTATTTAGATTACTTAGGCCTTTTTCTAGTTCATAAAATGATTTCATTTCTTGAAATTTAAAAAATAGAATGTCGGCGATATAAGCATATAAAAAAGGATATAATTCATTACTCTTTATTTCGATGGAACGCATACAATTTATGGCATTATCAATTATAAGTTCATGATTAAATAGGATCTTTCTTCTTTGATAATCATAAGCTATTTCTTCATTCTTAGCATATAGTTTACCAAAACCCTCAAAGTAACTAGTTAATTGATTAGTTTTTAATATTATTTTAGTAATATTTAAAATAAAGGCTTTAATGTCTTTTTCTTTATGAGCATAAGTATTAAAAATATTGCGTATTTCTTCCATTATTAAACAGATTCCTTTCTATTTGTTAAAATGATTTACAGGTTGTTTTGGCGCTTTTTGACATATTTTTCTAATGGTGTTAAATAAAGACCCCATCTATATCTTTCATCGGTACTATATGATAAACTTAAAATACTCCTTTGGGACTCTTTTTTAGCATAGAAAGGTAATGTCGTATATTTAAACATAGTTTCATATTTACTATTTTGATTAACACCTGTTATTAATCTTTCAATAGGGCTTTTTTTATTATCATAACCCTTTAGACAACGACAAATATCCTCTTTTAAACTTAATAATATATATTTATTATCAATCAAAGGGATACATTCTAAAATCATTTTTTGACTACTTAGTATAGCGTCTCGTTCAAAAGGGAAAAAGTCATGATACATTTCATAGAAAAAACGTAATTCTTCTCTTTTAGGATGATCTAGGTAAGTATCATCTAAAACAAATAATGAGTTTTTAAGCATTTGATACTCTAAAGTATTATCAGGAGTATTTAATATATAGTTTTGTTTGGCATGAATAAGTTCATGGATAACACTCTTCATGATAGTAACATAAAATTTAGTTGTATTAAAATCTTGATTAGAATTTTTCTTATAAGATAGTAAACAAGATTTAGCATTGAGACTTATTACTTTAGTTATATAATTATATGTTGCTATGTTATTTATGCTTGCTTCTGATGATATAACTTTTACATCACTAATCATTGAAGATATATCATTATATTTTAAAAATATTTTAACTATTTCATTAGCAAATTTATTGGCGTTACCTACATCATTTATATATTTTTCTAAAAGATCCGCTAATTCATATAACATAATACCCCCCATTTCGTAAAAATATTCTATTACTAAAATACATGATTGTCAAATCAAGAATAATTATTTTTTTATATTCCATATTATAAATGGTGAGGTTATGGAAAATAAGATAGTTAATAAGATAAAAAAAGAATTTATAGATAATACAGACTTAGTAATTAAAAAGGTTAATATTACTAAATTTAAAGATATTTATGTTATTTACTTAGAAAGTGTTACTGGTAGTGATAAAGTAAATGAATATGTTTTAAAGAATATTACTCTTTTAAATGCTTTAAAAAGGGCTAGTTTAAGTAAACTTCAAAGTACTATTCCGGCACCACATACTGTTATTTTAAAAAATGAAGATGACATAGAGTTTTATATTACTAATGGGTTTACAATAATTATTAGAAATAATGAGATTTTAGCCGTTGAAACTAAAGCTGATATTAACCGGGGAATCCCAGAACCAACAACACAACAAGCCGTGTTTGGTCCTAAAGATGCTTTTACTGAAAATATTCAAATTAATCTTGGCTTAGTAAAAAGACGGATTAAAAGCCATACTCTAAAAGTCAAAAGTAAAGTCTTGGGGCGTAAAACCCTTACTATGACTAACATTTTATATTTTGAGGATATTGCCGATGATGAATTAATCCAAAGTGTTTTAAATGAACTTGATAAAATTGATATAGATGGTATTTTAGATTCAGGAGAACTTGCCCTTTTCTTAGAAAGTAACAATAAATCCCATTTTCCAACTGTTTTAAAGACAGAAAGACCTGATCATACTTGTAACGCTTTATTAGAAGGTAAAATAGTTATTTTAGTAGATACGTCTCCTTTTGCTTTAATTGTGCCTGCTTTTTTTGCTGACTTTGTTAATCCTATAACTGATAACTATGTTAAAGAACAAAATATTAACTTTTTAAAAATAGTAAGATTTATTTGTTTTTTTATTACGATGATGACACCAGCTATTTATATTGCTTTAATTAATTATAATCCTGAGACAATCCCTACATCCCTTTTAATAAACTTTAGTAGACAACGAGCAAGTGTACCTTTTCCAAGTATTATTGAAGCTATTATTATGTTATTTATTTATGAAATATTAAGGGAAAGTGATATAAGGTTTCCTAACTCTTATGGTAGTGCGATTTCGATACTTGGCGCTTTAATACTAGGAGAAGCCGCGGTAAACGCAGGATTTGTAAGCCCTATTATGATTATTGTTGTGGCTTTTACATTTATTACTAGTCTTTTATTTACTGAACAAGAATTAGTGCAAGCAGCTAGACACTTTAGAATTATCTTTCTTTTTCTTGCCACTATCTACGGTTTATATGGGATAGTTCTTGCTTTTATATATTTTATTATTCATATAACTAATATTAAAACTTTTTCAATGCCTTATTTTTATCCTCTTTCTCCTTTTAAAAAAGATTATTTATTTAAGGGATTATTAAAGAAGAATATTACTAAAGACACTAAGAGAAGTAAATTACTTGCTAGTAAAAATATAACACGAGAAAGAAGGTTTAATTAATGATAAAAACAATTATTTTGCTAATCATCATCTTATTATCAACTGGTTGTTATGATTATTCAGAGTTAAACGAATTAGCAATTATTACAGGTATTAGTATTGATTATAAAGATGATTATGAAGTAACTTATGAGATATTGTCTACTAAAAAGTCTAGTGAAGAAGAAAGTGATAATAAAAGTTATTATATAAGTGGCAGGGGTAATAGTCTTGGTGAGGCTGTTATAGACACTAATGAAAAGTTAAGTCTTGTTCCTAATATGTCACATATTAAAACTATTATTATTGATGAAAAAATAGCTAATGAGAAATTGCAAGAAACAGTTGATTATATAATAAGAGATCCAGAGATTCATAATGCTTTTTATTTATGTGTTGCCGAAGGTGCTACTGCTAATGAAATACTTTCTTCAAGTAATAAAGAAGAGGCTATTATTTCTGAGGTTATTGAAAATATGGTTAAAACTGGTAATAAAAATTATAGTCTATCTAATACTGATACTTTTGAAGAATTTATTAGTAAATTAATGGATGAACATATAGATGGTGTGTTAAATATTGTTACTAAAGATAATGAAAACATCTATTTAAATGGGGTTGCATTATTTGAAAAAGATAAACTTGTTGCAAAAATTAACAAAGAAGAAACCGGACTATTAAATATTTTAAATAATAATTCTAATAACTACCTTATCAAAACTAAATGTGATGAAGAAAACTATATCACTATTTCTTTATATGCAAATAAAGGAACAAAAATTAAAATAGATAATGAAATAGATATTACCTCTAACTTAACAGGAAGAATCATTGAAGATAACTGTAACATTGATTTTAAAAACCCTGATAACTATCAAAGAATAAGTGATTTATTTATTCCAGAAATAACTACAAAATATAATGATTTTTTAAATAAAATTAAACGTTATGAAGTAGATCCACTAGGTATCCAAAACATTTATTACAAACAAACTAGACAAACACTTAGTAATTGGTATACTTACGATAATAAAATACACATTAATTTGAATGTAAATAAAAATGGTTTAGTATTTGAGGTGAAAACAAATGGATAATACAAAAACATGGGCAGTATCTTTATTTATTGGGATAAGCTTTTATTTAGGGTTTGGGTACTCACTTTTACTATCTATAACAAACACTGATGCTTTAATTAGTTTAATATTGGGTGGTACAGTAGGTTTTGGTATTATTTGGGGGTTAGAATATTTAAAAGAAAAATGGGTTAGTAATAATGTCTTAAATAGAATATTAATAACTATCTTTAGTTTATTTTTATATAGTCAAATAGTCTTTATCTTTCAAACGTTTGCTTCTAGTTTCTTTTTACTTAAAACACCTATTTGGTTTTTAGGACTACCTATTCCCTTTTTAATATATAAAATAAGTAAACATGGGGTTAAAACTATTGGTTTACTAGCCGAATCTTTAGTCCCTATCGCTCTATTTTTAATATTATTAACTTACTTTGGTCTACTTAAAAACATTAAATTAGATTATTTAACACCTATATTTAAAACAAATACAATTGATATATTAAAAGGGAGTCTTTTAGTTGCCATGTATTCTAGTGCTCCTTACTTTCTTCTTTTAAATATTCCTTTAGATAAAAATAAGTTAAAAGTTAAGTTTTTAGTATGTCAAATTCTTTTAACTATTACTTGTTTCTTTATTATAACTACTCTTGGACCTAACTTAATAAGTATCTATCGTTACCCAGAATATATGCTCTTAAAGGAAATAGATATTTTTAATTTTATGGAAAAAGTTGAAAATATAATATCTATTACTTGGCTTTTTAGTTTATTTATTCTATTGTCTTTATGCGGTTATAATTTAAAAGAAAATCTACAATTTAAAAATAAGGACTATTTATTTATTATTAGTCTAATTCTTCTTTATTTATTCTCTCTTTTGGAAAGTACTCACTATATCGAAGAATTAAAAATATATTATATTTTAATGTATATTTTTTTAGGATTTATTAGTTTATTTTTTATTATTAATTTATTAACAAGAAAAAAGATATCTTAAACAACTTGTTTATTGATATCTTTTCTAATGCTTTTTAAATAGGCAAACATTTCTTTATTTTCTTTAATTTCTTTAATCATAGATAATTCATATAAAAATTTTTTATTTTCTTCTTTAATACCAATTTTAATATTTTCTTTAGTAATTATTTTTTTTATGTCTTTCGTACTTGTAGGCCATTTAACCCGTTTATATTTTTGCTCTAAGAAATCTATTTCATTTTTACTAAGTTCATCTTCTTTATCATAAAAAAGGGCTAGTTTATATAATGCATATGCTACCTTTACTTTACCAAGTATTTGATAATATAACCCATAGTACATATAGTATCTTCTTAGGTCAAAAGCATTATATATAAAATCATAAGTATATTTTATAGTATTTAACATTTTACTATAATCACCCATTAGTTTATGAGTTTCAGCTTTTTCAAATAAGGTGTTAGTATTAAAAGGATTATAACTATACGCATTATTAATATTTATAAGGGCTTCTTTAAATTCGCCATTTTCATTGTTAATATAGGCTTTCATTAAATATGCCCTATCAAGGACTCTTGGACTCCAAATAACATCTTCCTTAGTAATCAAAAAATCTTTCCTAAAATAAGCGTAGTATTCGATAAAATCTCTAAAACATAGAAAAGGCTGATTATTTTCAGTGTCTTTTAAAGCTTCTTTTATGTATTCGTCTAATAGAGCATTAGATTTCTCATATTCATGAATTTCGATTAAATCATCAGCTTCTTCAACCCATACTTCTAAATCTCTATTATTCATTTATTTTACCATCTAAACTGAAACTTTTAGCCTCGGTTATTAAAACTGGTACTATCTTGCCAATAGAATCTTCTCTTGCTACAACATTAACAAGTTTCATCGTATCAGTATAACCATATACTTTTTCTTTATCTTTGTCACTTTTACCAAGTATTAAAACCGGTACTATTTTACCAACATATTCTTCATTATGTATTTTGGAATATTTATTAATTTTTTCATTTAGAATATGTAATCTTTCTTCTTTAACACTTAAAGGTGTATCATCACGCATCTTACTAGCAGGAGTTCCTTCTCTTGGACTAAAGATAAATGTGTAAGCTCCATCAAATTTGCATTCGTCTACTACTTCTAATGTTTCTTTAAAGTCTTCTTCTGTTTCACCAGGAAAACCAACAATTATATCAGTTGTAATAGCAACACCTGGAATACGACTCTTCATTTTCTTATAAAGACTTAAATATTCTTCCTTAGTATAACGTCTACCCATTAATCTTAAAATTCTTGAAGAACCGCTTTGTAAAGGTAAATGAATATAAGGCATAACATTATCATATTTACTTATCACATCAATCATCTTATCTGTAAAGTTCCATGGATGACTAGTTACAAACCTAACTCTTGGTATACCAGTAAGAGCTACTTGTTCTAGTAAATCGCCAAATTCAATGTTTTCATCTAAATCATGGCCATAGGCATTAACGTTTTGACCAAGTAAGGTAACCTCTTGATAGCCTTTATTTTTTAAATCAGTTATTTCGTTTAAGATAGCTTCCATTTTTCTTGAACGTTCTTTTCCTCTTGTATAAGGAACAATGCAATATGTACAGAACTTATCACAGCCATATATAATGTTTACCCAAGCTGTTATTTTAGAATCTCTTTCATAGTGGGTATTTTCTAAGACTACTCCTTCTATACTTTCAACCTCAATATCTTGTGAATCATTACTAGCATTAACTAGATAATTAGCAAGTTCATGAATATTATGGGTACCAAACACTATATTAACATAAGGGTGTTTCTTAAGTATCTCTTCGGCCACATTTTCTTCTTGACTCATGCAACCGCCAATAGCCACGATGATATCAGGTTTTTCTCTTTTTAAATGTTTAATTCTGCCTAAATAGCCAAACACTTTATCATGAACATTTTCTCTTATAGCACATGTATTTAAAACAATAACATCTGCTTCTTCCAAAGTACTTGTCTCTTCCATCTTAAAGTTTTTTAATATAGCTACGATTTGTTCTGAATCATGTGTATTCATCTGACAACCATAAGTTCTAATAAAATATTTTTTACCGGCAAACTTATCACTATCAAAATACTTAATCTCTTCGGTTTTTGTTTTACTATTTGTTCTTATTTTTGCTTTTTCTAAATTAGGTAATTTCATACAACCACTCCATCTAACAAACTATATTTTACCAATTCTTTATCTTTAAAACAAGCCAAAATATTTCATTTACATATTATCACTAATCTCTAAATATTTAATATTACAAGTATCCCATTTTAAAAAAACTCCAAAGTGGAGTTTTTTTGGAATGAAACATTGATTAATAACATAAAAAAAGAATATAAAGTATAAAATACCAATTATATTCTTTTACTTATTATTTAAACTTTTTCTGCAAAAAGCACATACACCAGTTGTACTAGTTAAAGTGTTATCAGCGCCACAATAAGGACACTTAATAACTTTTATGTTTTTGGCTTTTTCTCTTTTCTCTTGCATTACTAAATCATTTTCTTTTCTTATTTCATTATCCCTATTAATTTGCTTAGTCATATATTTATTTAAAGCACTATAACTCTTAATACTTATATAAGATATTATATAACTTACAATGTAGAAAATAACACCTAATATTATTAGCCTTTTGCCATATGGTACTAAACCATTTAAGTATATATCATGATTTAAAAATAATTCTAAATCAGGAATAGTACTCTTTAAATTAGGAATTAAATAAATAATTCTTGGAACAAAGATAAATATGCCAAGTACTATAAAACAAACAGACATTATTTTCTTGTTTTTAGAGTAATCTGTAAACAACTTTAAAATACAAAGGCAAACTCCTAGAAAAGGAATAAAGTACAAAGTTATCAAAATAACTGGTAAACTTATTAAAAATCTAATAAACAAATTGCTACGCATAACACCACTCCTTTCTTTTTGGACATATCATATAAACCTCTCCTCTCAAGCATATAACATTAATCTTCGAAATATTTCAAATCATCTTCTAATGAAAAATTAATCATAATTGGTTGATTACTTTTTGAATAGTATTTATTAGCCATTGTAACACAAGAATTTTTATTGCATTTTATATCAACATATCTTTTTTCGCCTGGAGCATTATTATCATAAACACCAAGATAGTAATGGTTGGCATCATCTATATCTTGAACAAGACTAATTGCATTTATAGCATGTGCTCCCCCATTAAAATCAGAAGCAATAACTGGCGCATCCCCATCATTTAATCTTTCTTTTAACATTTCAATAAAAGCATTTGAATCCAATTTTACAGTCATTTGCACTTTCAAAACATTTCTAAGCCATGATAAGAAATTAGAAGACGATGAATAAAATTCTGTTTCAAATTGTTTAACAAAGGAAGAATAAATAGCATTTAAGATTTGTTTATCTTGATTATTAATTACACTACTAGATTGCATTTTATCTTCATTTAACAAAACTCTTTCAGCAGTTGTGTAATTAACGCCCCATCTTTCTAATTGAGTTTTTTTATCTAAAGTACTTTTATAAGTAATAAAATCGTATAATTTAGAATCATTAAGTTCATTTTTATACGTTTTGCTATACGCTAAAGTATCGCCAGAAAGACTATATAAATCACTTGGTTGTTCTTCATCAAAAGTCTCATAACCAAAAGTATATTTTAAAATATTTGTTTTAAGCTTATAATCATATAAATTATTGTAGTTTTTAAAATAAGTTTTACTTAAATCATAGCCATAAACATTATAATCTTCTTCTAAGTGTTTTATAGTTTTAGCTTCCATTTGCAATGGCAATTTTTTAGTATAATAAAGTTCAGCTACTGTAGCCATCCCATAACAATGACCACCGTCTGATAAATTAGTGCCATAATTACTAAAAGAAAAACCATCTCTAGAAACAACAAACCCACTATCAGCAATATTAGTTCCATCAATAGTACCATCACCATCAACGTCTTCTAAATTATAATTAATATTCTTCCCAACAATCGCATAAATTTCATCTAAAGCTTTATCATCAGTAGCATTATAATACGCACACCCACTATTATTAGCAATATACTCTAATGCATCTGTATCAATATTGTCGCCTAAACCAATTGCACATACTTTAACATTGCTTTTTTTGGCATTCTTTAAAATATCTTCCTTAGCTAGTGCTAGCGAACCTTCAGTATTTTTTCCGTCAGTAAGGATTATTAAGTAATTGTTATCATCAACTTTTGTAAATTTAGAAATACCACTATTTAAAGCCGTTATAATATCCGTCCCACGAGAATTACTATGCCAATAACTTTTCATACTGTTAACCGCGTCTATTGCCACATCTGATGCAGTTGTAAACGTATTTATTTGCACAAAATTGCCTGAAAATTCAGCTACACTAAATTTATAACCACCATTAAACATACCTATCATTTTATTAGTAAGAGTAAGTCTTTTAAAGTTTTTATCATTACCTAAAGCTCCAGTAGATAAGCTATACCCAGCCTCAGTCATTTGTTCTGTTGTATACATTGATATAGAATTATCTATGGCAAACATAATATTAGTATCATTATTTACTTGATTAAGATTTTTATTGCCAAGTACATACTTAGAAAAGTGGTTCAAAGCTGCTTTAACTACTTTTTTTTCTTTATCTACCGAAGAACTAACAAGTTCTAATTTCTTTGTTTCATCATTAAAATAAAATAAGGCTAATTCATCTTCACTGATACTTTTTTCTTCTAGACTGGCTAGATCATACGATATTTCTACCACTGCTTCATCTAAAACTCCATCAGTATAAAAATTATAAACATTATTTAATACAGCCAATTTATCAAAAGCATTAGTTTTATAAATAGTAACCGAGGTATCTGCTATATTTTTTTTGCCAGTCAAACTCATTTTAACATTTTTTTCAGTAAGATTGTAACTTAAAGTTCTCTCATCATCTTTTACATTATCGGCAAAAGAACATTCTTTTAAAGGGTCTAGTCCAAGTTGTATTTCATCATAATCATTAACTCCATCACCATCAGTGTCTGCTTGTAATGGGTCAGTTTTATAAACTTTTGTTTCGTCATAATCACTTAGTCCATCCATATCACTATCACTAAGTAAAGGATTTGTTCCTAATTCTTTTTCTAAAATATTAGATAAGCCATCTTCATCACTGTCTATCCCATCTTCATACTTTATTTCATCGGCATCTAAATAAAGTTCATGGTCTTCTGCATATGGGTCAACTACATTATACCTTTTTGTTATTTTCCTTAATTTATAAGAAATATTAATGGAACATTTTCCTAAAGAATCAGTTAAATTCCAACTAATTTCTTTATTTTTAAGTTCATAATCCCCACAGGTACTTTCAATTTTTAATTTGTTTATGCTTTTATCATCATCGAATAAAAAACCTAACTTAACATTACTTTGTGTTACTAAATCAAGTGATAAATCTTTATATTCATCATTCCATTTTAATTTAGTATAACCAAATAATAATCCATAAGCTACATATATAAATGCTAAACAAATTAAAATACCACTACCAAATGTTAATTGTTTTTTATATTTAGAAATTAAAGCTTTAACTGAGGCAGTCGCTTTAAATATTTTTTGATTAATTTCTTCTGTGAAATTACTATTATTTTCATTTATTATATCAATATTATTATTTTCTAATTTATATCCACAATTATTGCAAAAGCATTGATTTTCTTGCAATTTATTACCACATTTTGGACAATACACACTACTCACTCCCTTTTTAATAAATAGCAACGGAACCGTTGCTATTTATTCATTATTTAAAATAATTACTTATATCTTTATAATCGTTAATAACCTTTAAAGGATTGTTTAAATTACTAGCAATTAATTTAGTAAAAACAAAGTAACCAATTACCATTATTACACCATAGCATACTATATTAAAGTATACTTTTTGATCACTATCTAACTTTAATTCATCATTAATAAGTTCATATAAAATTATTATTGAATAAACAATTGATAAAGCAATTATAAGTACACTAAGTGGTGTATAAATAAAACTTAGTAATGGACCAACAATCATTCCGCCAATTACCCCAGGAATGAAAGCTGAGACTACAATTGCTAAAGATTTTAAGTAAGGTAAAGTCTTTTTAAATATCAAACTAACTAAATAAAAGACTCCAGCAATTATCAAAAATGCACACAAATAAATTAAAAAATTCTTACCAATTACACTAAACCATTTAAAATCTTTTAAATTATCCCAATTCCAAGAATAAGTTCTTTTAAAATAATTATATTCTCTAACGGTATTAATAACCGTTTTAGCTAAATTAGCAATCATCATAACTATTGCAAGTACAATTGTTAAGACAACAGAATTTTTTTGCTTTTCTAACTTTTGTACTGACCCTTTAAAGCTACTGATTGGTTTCAAAATAATCGCTATTATAAAAGCAAATATATTTAAAGTGCCAATTTGGTCACTTTTTGTTTGAGTAACTGTTGCATTAACATTATTTGACACGACATTAGTATTATAATTCATTCCTTGATTTATATTAGAATTATAAGAATTATTTATATTTTGATTAGCCATATTAGTATTTTGATTAATTGTATTTTCAAATTGAGCATTTTGGTTTATTCCATTATAACTAGGATTAACGCCCATATTAGTAGTATTCATATTACTAACATTATTATCATTTAAGCTTTGATTAGCATTTACATTTGTAAAAACATTACCACATTTCATACAGAATTTTGATCCCTCTGGGTTCTGTGTCCCACACGTATTACATAACATATATTTCTAAACTCCTCTTTTTATTTTTTTAACGTTTCATCAATACTATCTTTTACTATTTTAGTAAGTACACTTTGACTCGCAAAAGAATCAATTATATTAGACGTAACAGAATTATTAACTGTTTTATTATTGCACCCTTCTATATAAGGATTAGATAAACCAGTTCTTCTAGTTACATATTTATCACTTTTATTTAGATTTCTGACATTACTTTTGGTTTCTGTTTCATAAGAATGTCTGGCATCAGTATTACGATATCTTAAATATATTATAATAAAATAAATAATACCAGAAAGTAAAAACAACCAGTTATAATCAAAATCGATATTTAGCATTGCTAAGATACCAAGGATTTCTACCAAAAAAGATACTCCAAGTAATTTAGGCATATGAATCGGTACACTACCCATTGTTTCTTTTGTTCTTGCATTAACTACTACATAATGTGTTAGTGTATTACTTCCTTTGTGTTCAACATAACTATATAGCCAAACTGGTAAATAAGCGGCCTGCCAAAGTTCACCTGTAACTGTGAAATTTTCACTCTTCCAAGCCACACCTCGATCATAAGTGTTTAGCGTATCATTAACAGCAAATTTAGAAACGTCTTTTGCTTCTTTATAAGCAATTGGTTTAATTGTACTTATGTTAGCATCTCTTTTTTCAGAAGTATATCCTTTTAGAAAATTAGCATTAAATTTAACACAATTTTCAATATCAAAAGGCATAATAGCATTAATGATATTATTAGTTTTATTGCTATTTTTATTTAATTTATCTAAACTAGATTCAATAGTTAAACCATGAATAGATATATCAAAATCACGCATTACTTGATAAACGTCAGCATCATAATAATACTTAGCATTTTCACCACTACCACGGGTATATTTACGAGCTAAGTGTTCACCTTCACCAAAAAGTGTATCATGAGCATTCATGCTAACTAACAGATATGGAAAATAAACGCCCATAATATTATCAGTTTTAAATTCTTGTTTAAACTTAGGATGAGCATAAAACTTTCTTTTACCAACAAATTTAGTTATTAAGTTTTTAGCTTCTTCTTTTGGCACGTTAAATGGTAAAACGACATCAGGTATCATACCATTTGGAATCTGTTCATTTATACTTAAAACATTACGGCACCAGTGGCATCTTGCACTAGCCGCACTACTAGAATCTATTACAACCTCAGCCCCACAACTACTACACTTAAAAGTCAAAAATTCATTAGTACTAGCCTTTATATCACTAGTACCTGAACCCATAAACTCACCTTGTAAAGTATCAATATCTTTATCTAAAGCACTTACCTTTTCTGCTGCAAATTCATGTCTACAAAATTCACAACGTAACAAACCAGTATTTGGATTTAAAGCTATTTCGGTTGCCCCACACTTTGGACATTTATTTTGACCATTATGAGAGCCTACATCAGTTTGGATGATTGTAGGCTCATTAGTAGTCATGTTTGTTGTGGAAAGGTTTTCTTGACCTTCCTTCATCTTATAATCCTAATAGTTGTTTTTTCTTAGCATTAAAATCTTCTTCAGTAATAATACCATTATCTAAAAGGCCTTTTAATTTAGTAAGTTCAACATAAGGGTCATTTACAGAAGATTCTGGTTGGGCTGCTTGGGCCGTTACTTCATCAGAACTTTGGGCTACTGGTTCTGATGCAACAGATGCCGGTGCTACTGGAGCCGGATTTTGATTAACATTTATAAATGGATTGGTTGCAGATGAGCCATCGTTATTTACGCTTCCCATCATATTACTTGCTGCATTCATGCCCATTCCCATGAAAGCCATACCAGTACCACCATTTGACCCTGCTGCTTCCATACCACGAGCCACTGATTGTTGCATAAATGAGTTTCCTCTTGCTCCAGATAGAGCATCAGCTTTTTTAACGTCACTAAGTAATGCTTTAGTGTCTTCATCGTATTCAATAGCTAAGATAGCTGTCTTAACAATTTCAATACCACGAGTACTACGCCATTGATAAGCTTCTTCTACGGCACTACTCATAGCTTGGGCAAAGCCAATTTGATCAGCTTGAATTTTAGAAATTCTATTTCCTTTACTTGGATCATTTGTATAATTAGCGAATGCTGCAGATAATGTGCCAACTACTTCATTAAAAAGTTGTGTTCCTGCTTCATTATCTAAATCGCCTAAATCAAATACTGGAGCTCCTGCTACTAGATACTTAGTTGGTACAAAGTTTTTCAAAAATAACACTGGATCAACAATCTTTAAAGTATAAGTACCTCTTGTTATTGCGCCAACTTGTGTATTTAAAAAAGCATCATCCCAATAAATTTCTGATTGAGTCCCAAATTTATTATTAGGTATTTCTTTTAAATTAACATAAAAAGCAAGTTGTTCTGTACCTGGTTGACCACCAAATTTAAATCTATCAAAACTAGCTCCTAGGGATGCAAAAATACCATCTGAAAATATACTTTTTGAATTTGGATCATTACTTCTAAATTCATATCCACCAGGTTCTGCAATTAAACCAGTAATTTGGCCTTGCTCCATAGTAACAAGTGCTGTTCCTTCTGGCACAATAATCTTACTACCATTACTAATAATGTTTTCTGAACCTTTATAGTTCTCCCCACGACCATTATTTTGTGATTGTGGTACTGCACTAAAAACTGCAGCTGTTGCTGAAATATCAGTCCTTGGTTTATAAAAATCTACCCATTGATCAGCAAAAGTGCCACCAATAGCGCCTGAAAATGCTTTAATAAATCCCATATTATCTACCTCTTTCTAAATACAACATTTTCTCTTTACTAGAATAACTATCGTTACTCTTAAAATAAGTTTATCATATATTGGCAAACTTTGCCATTAATAAACACTTTCTTTACAAAAAAACATAACCAGCACATTAATCGGTTATGTTTAATTAAGAAAATATTAAAGATTAATTCCATCAATACTAGTCTCATAAAGCCATTCTTTTAAATCTTTGCTATCTTGCGTTTCATAATATTTAATTAATTTTTCAAAAAAAATTGGTTGATTAGCCCCAGAAATTGTAATAATTTCACATCCATTATCGATCATAATTTTACTTCTAACAGCATGCCAACTCGCTTATTTCCATCTATAAACATTTGTTTTCGCATAATATATAGCATTGCATCTAGGGCTATTTCTGTTTTAGATTTATCATTATTGCTAAGTATTTCACTTAATTCTTCCTTTATTTGGCTTTCAATCGGAAACATTGGTTTCCAACTAGTGCCACCAATATTAACAGGTGTCGTTCGTAAAACCCCTAAATTTTGATCCATTACTAATTTATCACATGCAAGTTTGTGCAAATGGCAAAGAGTTTTATAATCATAATCAGTACTATCATTTTCTAAAATAAATTGTCAAGCATAACTCAAATTATTAATAGCAATTATATTATCAACTGTTAAACCGTTAGCAACACCCCCATTGTATATAGCGTGCGTTTCTGCGTATGTTACTTTAATTCCTTCTAAATTAGCACTTTTCCATATATAATCGACAATATTTCTTTTAGCTACAAAGACATTTTGTTCTCGAGTTAAATTAAATTTATTTTCTATTTTTCATGCACCACCATACATAAAGCAATTTTTATCATGAGAGTTAATCACACCTATTGCCTGTAAATAAGAATATATAATAGTTGAACCAACAAATTTCATTCCCCTTTTTTTAAGATCAAGTGATATTTTATCTGATAAATAATTTGTAGTAAGGCCTGTTTCATATAAGATATTATTTTTAGTAAAAGTCATTAAGTAGGCTTTAAAACTACCATATTCGTTTTCTATTTCCTTAAATATTTTAGCATTATTTATACTAGCCTTTATTTTAAGTTTATTTCTTATAATATCTTTATTACTTAAAAGACTATTTATTTTATCTTCATCATATAAAATGACTTTTTCTATATCAAAATTATCATATGCCTTATAGAAAGCTTCTCTTTTATTTAAAACACATTCCCAGGAAAGACCAGCTTGAAAAGATTCAAGTATTAACATGGCAAATAAGTAACTTTCTTCTAAATTTAATTTACCCCATTCTTCATCATGATACTTTATATATAAGGGATTATTTAAATTACACCAACTACATCTGTGCATACTCTCCTCCTATAAGTTTTTTGCTTTCTTTTTAAACCTTCTTTACCTATCATATAAAGAATATCTTTCTTAAACTGTGAATAATCATTATTAATATATAATTCATAATTATGACTAGCAATAGCTGCACTTTTTTCTAACTTACCAGTAAAACCACTTTTAAAATATAAAAAGGCTTGTTTTAAGCAAGAAATTTCATGTTCACCTAAGTAAGATAAAACAAATCCTGAAGAGACATCATCACTTATGATATACATGTCTTTATCAGCATATTTTGAAAAGTAACTGGTTAATCCTTCTTTTTGAAATCTTAAAGCATAATCAATTGGAATATCTATAAAAGTAAAATTAGTATAATCCTTTAAAGTATTTATAAAATAGGCGTCTTTTCGATAAAAAACGTACAAAACAACTGCATCATTCATATTTTCACGTATAATCAATCTTATAGAAATATTAATTAATTTCTTATTGATTGATCCCTTTC
>OIYP01000360.1_pt1 | contig 30498 bp, 23 predicted proteins | sample 1588261 | NCBI WGS metagenome assembly OIYP01 (sample SAMN03283293) | human gut metagenome | biome: human-associated habitat; material: feces | host: Homo sapiens | place: Peru | collected 2012
CAGCACGCCCTGAAAGGGCAGAAGCTCCTAGCCCAGGGCAACGCCCTGGGTATAATGTCAGTCGGCAATGCGCCCTGTAAGGGCAAAAGCTTTAAAATACACATAATAAAAAATGGAAAATCCGTTGCGATATGTAAAGCTTTTGCCCTTACAGGGCGTGCTGCTTGCGACCCAAAACAAACCCAGGGCGTTGCCCTGGGCTAGGAGCTTCTGCCCTTTCAGGGCGTGCTGGGTATATGGGCTTCTACCTTTCAGGGCGTGCTGGGTATATGGGCTTCTACCCTTCAGGGCGTGCTGGGTATATGGGCTTGTACCTTTCAGGGCGTGCTGGGTATATGGGCTTCTGCCCCTTTAGGTAGGGCGTGCTGCTTGTTGAAGTTTTTCCTTATAGGGCATTCCAACCGTACTGTTCGAAACAAAGCTTGCTTTGAGACATTTTTGCACTCTCTTAGGGATGTCTCTTAAATTTATAACCCATCCCTAAGTCACTTTTTATACCCACTTAGGGATGCCTCTTAAATTTATAACCCATCCCTAAATCATATTTTATACCCACTTAGGGATGGCTTTAACACAAAAGAGGGTGTGTCATAAAGTCAGTTCTTTACAGTTCTTAGAAGCTTATGACACACCCCCAACCTTTTAATACATTTTGGGAAGTTAATCCTGATAATATACCCTCTTCACACGATTGCTGATGGTGGTCAGCACCTCGTAAGGAATGGTCTCCAGGATATCGCTGAGAGTCTGGACAGGCAGATGTTCACCAAAGATCTCCACGCTGTCGCCCTCCTTGCAGTCGATGCCCGTCACATCGATCATCGCCACATCCATACAGATGTTGCCTACATACTCTGCCTTTTGCCCGTTGACAAGACAGAAGGCATGACGGTTGCCCAAACGGCGGTTCAAGCCATCGGCATAGCCGATAGGGATGGCAGCGATGACGCTGTCCTTGTCCAGAATCGTCTTGCGGCTATAACCCACGCTCTCACCAGCCTTGATGTGGTGCATCTGCAGGATGGTGGTCTTCAGCGTGCTCACGCAGTTGATGGTCTCATTGTTGCGAGAGTTTATGCCATAGAGTCCCAATCCTAAACGGCACATATCCAACTGGCGCTCTGGGAAATGCTCAATACCCGCCGAATTGCAGATATGACGCAATATCTTATGGTCGAAGGCAGCCTGCAGCTGCTTGCTGCCCTTGTCGAAGAGCTCGAACTGATGGGCAGAGAATGCATCGAAGCTGTCATCATCGCTTCCCACGAAGTGAGAGAACACGCTGCGAGGGATGATGGCGTTCTGATGTTTCAGTCTGCCTATCAGCTCCTCCATATCGTTCTCGGGATCGAAGCCCAGGCGGTGCATGCCGGTATCCAACTTGATATGCACAGGGAAACCAGTGACTCCCTCCTTCTCGGCAGCCTTGATAAGGGCGTCGAGCAGACGGAAAGAGTAAACCTCAGGCTCAAGATCATAATCGAACATGGTCTTGAAGGCGGTCATCTCTGGATTCATGATCATGATATTGCTGGTGATACCGTTCTTGCGAAGCGTCACACCTTCATCGGCAACAGCCACGGCAAGATAGTCCACACGGTGATCCTGCAGGGTCTTGGCTATTTCCACTGCTCCCGCTCCATAGCCGTCGGCCTTGATCATGCAGACCAACTTGGTCTCGGGCTTCATAAACGAGCGATAGTAGTTCAGGTTGGCTACCACAGCATTGAGGTTCACCTCGAGCGTGGTCTCATGCACCTTGCGTACCAAGAGCTCGGTGAGCTGGTCGAAACCAAACTGGCGTGCGCCCTTGAGCAGGATGACCTCATCGCGCAAAGACTTGAACACCTCGCTGTCGATAAACTCCTCCACATTGCTGAAGAAGAACTTCTCTGATATCTGAATCTCATCGCTCTGTGAGCAGAGCTGAGGACCGATGCCGATAAACTTGACCACACCACGCTTGCGACAAAGATCGCTCACCTCGTGATACAGGTCCTTTGCCGACTCTCCACTCTGGAAGATATCGCTCAGTATCAAGGTATGACGGCGGCCTTTATGGTCGGGACGGCGGCTCATGAAATCGAGCGCGATGTCGAGCGAGTTGATATCCGAGTTGTAGCTGTCGTTGATAAGGGTGCAGCCATGCTGTCCCTCCTTCACTTCCAATCGCATGGCGACAGGCTCGAGCAATGCCATGCGCTTGTCGAGTTCCTCGGCCGAAAGACCCAGACGGCGTGAGACGACTGCGGCAATGATAGAGTTGGTGACGGAAGCCTCATCGATGAAAGGCAGCGAATAACTGTCTTCCTCACCTTTATATATATAGGTGATGATAGAGAGGTTGCCCTTCTTCTCCACATTCTTCACAAAGAAAGGAGCCTTGGTGTCACGGAACGACCAGAAGAGTTTCTCGCCCTTATAGTCCTTATACTCGTTGACCACTCCGCTCACTGTCTTGTCGTCGCCATTATAGACGATGGTATCGGCATCGTGGAAGAGGATGATCTTCTCACGGCACTTTGCCTCCAACGACTCGAAGTTCTCCTGATGGGCTGCGCCCAAGTAGGTAAGCACAGCAATGGTGGGCTGGATGATGTCGCGAAGCGCCAGCATCTCGCCGGGCTGACTGATACCAGCCTCGAAGACTCCCACCTGAGTCTGCTCGTTGAGCAACCATACTGAGAGGGGCACACCTATCTGGGAATTGTAGCTGCGTGGGCTTCGTGTGACAAACATGCTGGGCGAGAGCAGCTGATGGAGCCACTCCTTGACCATCGTCTTGCCATTGGAACCCGTAATACCCACAATAGGAATGTTGAACTCATCACGATGACGTTCTGCCAGGCGCTGGAGAGCCTCCAACGTGTTGACCACCTTGAGGAAGTTGGCCTCTGGATAATCGGAGGCATATCCCTTAGGTACCTGGGAAACTACGAAATTTCTAACACCACGGCGATACAACTCTGGAATATAGTTGTGACCGTCATTACGCTCTGACTTGAGAGCGAAAAACAGAGTTTCCTCCGGAAAACAGAGCGAACGGCTGTCGGTAAGGATAAACCCTACATTGCCGTCTCTATCACCATAACGACGCGCACCTATCAGTGTGGTTACCTTTTCAATAGTATATGTCATATTCTATGAATTAAAATATTTCTCATTGAATCTTCTTTCCATTTCCTCCGTCTTGGCAAGGAAGCGCTGATGCGCCTCACTGTCGGGATGGAAGGGCTTATGACCGTGAGCCTCTCGAATGGGGCGCCAGTCTTCGAGGAACTGTTCTGCAGCCCTGCCGAAATAGGCGGCACGGAAGCGCTGCCAGATAAACTCCACCGCCTGACTGGAAGGATGGAGCATGTCTTCCTCGTAAAAACGGTAGTCGCGCAGCTCGTCGTTCATCAGCTCATAGGCTGGGAAATAGCTCACGATGCCTGGATTCTGCCTCACCAACCGGTCGGCGGCAAGCAGCAGGGTGGCCTTGGAGAGCTGGCTGCCATGAAAACCATACTTGGCGTATCGGATGGGACTCACGGTGATGACGACCTTCAGGTCTTCCCCACTCTGCCCGCTCTTCTGCCTGGCATCCTTCAGCAAGTCGACAGCCTGCTGCAGGTAATCGGCACACTCGTCTACCGAAAGCTCGCGCTCATCGAAAAGGCGTTGCGGCCGCTTCTGGCAGTTGTCCACTATCTCGCCCGTCTCCTTGAGCACATAGACATGGTTGGTGCCTAAGGTGAAGACCGCCACGCGCGGACTGACCTGCAGACTTTTCTCTACCGTATGCAGGATGCTTGCCGGATTGTACATCACCCCAAAGGGATTGACCGTAGCCCGGAAGCGGTTCTCCACGAAGCGATGCCCCAAGCGGTCGGCAAAGCAACTGCCCACAAAGAGCATACGCTCTGCCGGCTGTATCTCGAAGTCGGCCTTCGCTATATCTACCTCTGTCCTAAACTGCATCTTCCTTCTTTCTCTTCTTCATCTCCACTACTATACCTATTATAATAAGGAGTACGAGGATGCCATACCCTACATAAGCCACCGTCTCGGTCTTACGGAGCGAAGCGGGATGGAAGTCGAGCACCACCGTATGCTTGCCAGGCTTCACCTGAAGGGCACGGAGAATATAGTTCACACGTCCCAGTTCTGCGGTCTGTCCGTCGACAGTGGCTGTCCATCCGGGATAGTAGATCTCAGAGAACACCACGACTCCACCCTTGTTGGAGTTGACCTCGTAGACCAGATTGTTGGGTTTGTATTGTGTCAGTCTGACAATAGATGTATCGTCCTGCGGAACACTCTGTCCCAACTGCTCCTTGAACTTGGCATCAGCCACAGCCTCATGACGCAGGTTGTACTTGCCCACACCGGCTATCTCCTCGTTGGCATTGTTCACATAGTTCACCTTGTCAACAAACCATGCGTTGCCGTAGGCATAAAGGTTCTGCACAGGCACCGTCTGTCCTGCCTGCAGAGGCATAATGAAATACTTGGTGTTGAGCATATTGAGCACAGGGAAGAGACTGTCGCCCTTCACCTTGGTCATATCACCTCCAGCCTCAGCCACGCTGTTCCATACCTTGTTCTTCTCGTTGGCGATATAGGTATCTATCATCTCCTGATAGCGGCGCAGCTTGGCAGCGCTATAGCCTCCGATACTCTTGTGATAGTAAGAGGTCTCGTTCTCATTGAAAGTATTCGATGCGAGATTGAGCACACGGTAGTCGAGCGACTTGTCGCGCAGGATAAGTTTGTCGGTCTCGGTCATGCGCTGAGGAGCATTGCGTACTGTCTGCTCCACAAACATATCGTCGTAAAGGTAACGCTTGTTGACCAACCACATATCTACGAGGCACAGGATGGCAATACCGGCTATCATCACCTCGGCACCCACTTTTCTCATCTTGTAAAGGAGGAGGAAGGCTGTACCGATGACGATGATCCAGAACGAGCGCCAACAGTCGGCAGAGAAGACTGCCTGTCGCATCTCTGTCAGATTGCTCATCAATGGTATGCGATACTCCTCTGGAATCTGCTGTAGGGCATGATACTCGCCAGCCGACACAAAGTCGCTGAAGAAAGTGCCAGGCATCAAGGCAAAAAGGGCACAGAAACCGGCTGTCAGTCCGAAGCTGACGTATACGAGCTTCATCTTCTTGGCAAGCAGCTCGGGCTCATCCACAATGCGCTTCAATGCCATCATGGCCAAAAGAGGAATGGTAAACTCGGCTATCACGAGGATGGAAGCCACGGTTCGGAACTTGGCATACATCGGCACGTAGTCGAGGAAGAAATCGGTAAACGGCATGAAGTTCCTACCCCAAGAGAGGAGGATACTCAAAATGGTGGCTGCCAAGAGTGCCCACTTCATAGGGCCCTTCACGATAAAGAGTCCCAAAATGAAGAGCATCATCACAAAGGCTCCTACATATACCGGGCCACTGGTACCAGGCTGGTCGCCCCAGTACTGGCCCAACTGCTGATATACCTGCATGAAGTTGGGATCGGCTTTCTCCATGGCTGTCTGGCTCTGGCTCAAAGGCACAGAGGCTCCGCCCTTGGCATTAGGGATGAGGAGTGTCCAGGTTTCGTCGATACCATAACTCCACTGTGTGATATAGTCGCGGTCCAGTCCGCTGTCGGTCTGATTGGCAGCATTCTTCTTTACCAACTCACTCTTTCCTCGCATGGTCTCCTGCCCATACTGCCATGTATGATACAGGTTGGACAGATTGAGACAGATACCTATGGCAGCACCGGCGAAGCAAACCGCTGTAGCCTTGCCGAAACGTACCATCTCCTTCTTGCGGATGGCATCCACCAAGAAGGCAATCACCATGAAGAGGATGATAAAGAGGTAATAATAGGTCATCTGCACATGGTTGGCATAGACCTCGAAGGCGGTAAAGATGGCGGTAACGAGCAGACCCCAAAGGTATTTTCCCCTGTAAGCCAACACGATACCGGCTATCATCGGAGGCAGATAGGCCAAAGCCATGACCTTCCAGATATGTCCTGCCGCAATGATGATAAAGAAGTAGGACGAGAATGCCCAGATGATGGAGCCCAAGGCTGCCAACGACTGTCGGAAATCGAAAGCCCTCAGCAGGATATAGAATCCTAAGAGATAGGCAAAGACATACCACACATTTTCGGGCAACCACAGATGATAGAAGTTGGAAGCCTGTTTCAGCACCGCACCACTCTTATAAGAAGGTGCCATCTGATAGGTCGGCATACCTCCGAAGATGGAGTTGGTCCAACGTGTTTCCTCACCAGTTTTCTTCTCGAACTGCGATCTCTCCTGTCCTGCGCCCACACCGGCTGAGGCATCATGACGATACAGGATGCGACCATCAATGTCGGCTGGCATAAAATACACGAAAGAGATAACCGCAAACATGACCACTGCTAAAATGTCAAGCAGATATTTCTTCAAAAATTTCATTATCTTATATAAACGTTTATATTTTCTCGTGCAAAGATAGTAATTTTCTCTTATAAGGAATGCCACAGATAAGATATTTTTTGTATTTTTGCATCCTAATTTGTTCCAAATAGCATTTTTACAGTATGAAAATAGGAATTATCGTTGCGATGGACAAGGAGTTCGCGCAACTCAAGACGCTGCTCAGCGACAGCAAGACTGAGCACAGGAACCATAAAGACTTCGTGACAGGCACCATCGGAGACAACGAAGTCATCATGCAGCAATGCGGCATAGGAAAGGTGAACAGTGCCATAGGTGCCGTGGAGATGATAGACGGCTATCATCCCGACCTCGTCATCTCGACGGGTGTGGCTGGTGGAGCCGACATCAGCCTCAACGTTACAGAGGTAGTGGTCTCTACCGAATGTGTCTACCATGACGCCTACTGTGGTGAGGAATGTGCCTTCGGACAGATTCTCGGTATGCCTGCCACCTTTGCCACACCATCTGAATATGTAGAGAAAGCACTCTCTGTCAATGACGATCCGGGCAACATCCACCCTAAGATTCACGCCGGACAGATAGTCAGCGGCGAGTGGTTTGTAGACAGCAAGGAGAAGATGCGCTCCATCCTCGACCATTTCCCACAGGCTATGGCTGTGGATATGGAGAGCTGTTCCATCGCTCAGACCTGCCATATCTATCAGACTCCCTTCATCTCCTTCCGCATCATCAGCGATGTGCCTCTCAAGGACACCAAGGCTCAGCAGTACTTCGACTTCTGGGCAAAAATGGCTGAGGGTTCCTTCCAAGTCACCAAGGCTTTCCTGGAAAGATTATAAGAAGATTTTTCTGAAGCTAAGGAGTTAAGGAGTTAAGGAGTTAAGGAGTTAAGGAGTTAAGGAGTTAAGACAAATGCCTTTGTGGACTTGAAATTAAACACTAAACATTAAATACCAAACATTAAAAAGAAATGAACAAGATACCCAGTTTCACTATCAATCACAACAAATTGCTCCGCGGCATCTACGTCAGCCGCAAAGACGAGGTAGGCGGAGAAACAATAACCACCTTCGACATCCGCATGAAGGTTCCCAACCAGGAACCCTGTCTGCACAATGGTGCCATTCATACCATAGAGCATCTGGCTGCTACTTATCTTCGCAATGACGAAGAGTGGAAAGACCGTATTATCTATTGGGGACCAATGGGTTGCCTTACAGGCAACTACCTGCTGATACGCGGCGACCTGGAGAGCAAGGACATCGTAGAGTTGATGAAGCACACCTTTAAGTTCATTGCCGACTTTGAGGGAGAGATTCCCGGTCAGGCTGCAAAAGACTGCGGCAACTATCTGCTCCACGACCTTCCTATGGCTAAGTACGAATCGAAGAAATATCTCGAAGAAGTGCTCTACTGCATCAAGGAAGAAAACTTGATTTATCCAACACAGGACTAAAATAAAGGACTGAACGTATAACAGGATTCAGAAGTTAGAGAAGCTATCATATTATAAATGTTCTTTTTAGCCCTAAAAATCTATGTTCTAAACTATCGAACTTATGTTCTAAACTTTCGAACTTAAGTTCTAAACTATCGAACTTGTGTTCTAAACTTTAGAACATAGATTTATAAACTAACAGAAAACAATTCAACCTGTACGGTTGGAATTACGCAGCACGCCCTGAAAGGGCGTCCAACCATACAGTTCGAAACAATTTGTATAGTATTAAAGTAATTGCTCGTGGCTATAGGGGTGCTGAGTTGTTACGATTTCTAACTTCTCATTACCTTTTACCATTTCAGTTTGCCATACTTTTCCTTATACCATAGTTGCCAGCCATTGACCAGGTTCTGCCATACCACATAGGCACCAGGAGCCACGGCTGCCAAAGGATTGAGGAAAGTAAGGGTGAGCCAGATACCCACAATTGTATTCTTCTGACCCAAAGCCTGTCCGGCACTGATGCTGGCATCCCAATGACGTCCCACAGCCTTGCCTATAGCAAACTGAACAAGACATACCGCCAAGGGAACGATAAGCAACAGGGCAAGTATCCACCCCGAAACGGTGGCATGAAGGAAGTTGCGCAGAGTTTCACCCATGAGTATCGTCAGGTTGAAACACCACATATAGAATCCCAAGTCTTTCACACTCTTTACCTTATCAACAAAACGGGGCAGGAACTTGCGACTCAGCAGGGCAAGCAACAAGGGAACCACCAGCACGGTGGTGACATTGCGGAACACCATCATACTCATATAGAGAAATGACACATCGGCTCCCTTCTCTACCATCGGGAAAAGAGAAGGAATAATAATCATTGTGAAAATATTGGCTATCACGGTATAGGTGGTGAGGGAACCTATGCTGCCACCCAACTTCTCGGTCACTACCGCCACGGCAGCTGCCGTAGGACAGATGAAACAAATAAAGGCTCCCTCAAGGATGACCTTCGCCTCGTAATTCTTACCAAAAAGACAGATGGCAATCACCATCAACAATGCCAAGGAGGTGCGGATGAGTTGCAACACGAAATGCCATGCCTTAGGCTTCATCTCCTTAATCTCTATCTTGCAGAAGGTAACATACAACAGGGCAAAAAGCACCACCGGCATGAGTTCAACAAGGCGTGGACCCACCGCATCACCCAATGGCTGCAAGAAAGGAACATTGGCAAAAATCAAATACCCCAAGGCACCCAAGACGAGGGAAAAGGGCAAAGCAAACTTCCTGAAAAACGAAAACACCTTCATCATACGGACATGTTTTAGCGAAAAGAAAAAAATCCTCCTTGGTCAACCAAGGCTGACTTCAAGAGGATTTTTTAACTCCATTTATATTAAAGCTATAGCTTAATCTTTGTTGCTGCGCTTGCGCTCCAAGTGATCAAGGATAACCTTGCGCATACGCATGTTCTTTGGTGTGACCTCCACATACTCGTCCTCGCGGATGTACTCAAGGCATTCCTCAAGACTCATCACGGTCTTAGGAATCACGCGAGCCTTGTCATCAGAACCAGACGCACGTACGTTGGTCAACTGCTTGGCCTTAGTAACATTGATAACCAAGTCGTTTTCGTGAACATGCTCGCCCACTACCTGGCCTGCATAAACCTCCTCACCTGGGTCGATGAAGAACTTACCACGATCCTGCAACTTATCAATGGCATAAGCATAGGCGGTACCTGTCTCCAGAGCTATCATGCTACCATTGCTACGGCGGCTGATCTCGCCCTTATAAGGCTGATACTCCTTGAAGCGGTGTGCCATAATGGCCTCGCCCTGCGAAGCTGTCAGCACATTGGTACGAAGACCGATGATACCACGTGAAGGAATATCGAACTCGATATCCACACGGTCGCCCATGTTGAGCATGGAGGTCATATCGCCCTTACGACGTGTCACCATATCAATCATCTTAGAGGCAAACTCCTCTGGAACATTGATGGTCAACTCCTCTACAGGCTCACATTTCACACCGTCGATCTCCTTATAGATAACCTGTGGCTGACCTACCTGAAGCTCATAGCCCTCGCGACGCATTGTCTCAATAAGCACAGAGAGATGGAGCACACCACGTCCGCTGACAATCCACTTATCAGTAGTATCCTCGTAAGGCTGAACACGAAGGGCAAGGTTCTTCTCCAACTCCTTGTTCAGACGGTCCTGAATGTGACGGGAGGTACAGAACTTGCCTTCCTTACCGAAGAAAGGTGAGTCGTTGATGGTGAAGAGCATACTCATGGTAGGCTCATCGACAGCAATAGGAGGAAGAGGCTCAGGATTCTCGAAGTCGCAGATGGTATCGCCAATCTCGAACTTCTCCAGACCGACAACGGCACAGATATCACCTGAATCCACATGGTCGGTCTTCTGGTGTCCCATACCTTCGAAAGTGTGGAGTTCCTTGATCTTAGTCTTCTCCTGAGTTCCGTCGCGATGGCAGATAGTGATATTCATACCATCCTTCAAGGTACCACGGTGTACGCGGCCCACTGCAATACGACCCGTATAAGAGCTGTAATCCAAAGAAGTGATGAGAAGCTGAGGTGTACCCTCCAACTGTTTTGGAGCAGGAATGACCTCTACAATCTTATCGAGCAGATAGTCGATGTTGTCGGTAGGAGTCTTCCAATCTTCAGCCATCCAGCCATTCTTGGCAGAGCCATAGACTACAGGGAAGTCGAGCTGTTCCTCAGTAGCGTTGAGGTCGCACATCAGGTCGAACACCATCTCGTAAACTTCCTCAGGACGGCAGTTAGGCTTATCCACCTTATTAACAACAACGATAGGCTTCAAACCCAACTGCAAAGCCTTCTGCAGCACAAAACGAGTCTGAGGCATAGGACCCTCGAAAGCGTCGACAAGAAGCAGACAGCCGTCCGCCATATTGAGTACACGCTCTACCTCGCCACCAAAATCAGAGTGACCAGGAGTATCGAGAATATTGATTTTAATACCTTTCCAATTAATAGACACATTCTTTGAAAGAATGGTTATACCACGCTCACGCTCCAAGTCGTTGGAGTCGAGAACTTCGCCACTGTTATCCTGGCCATCACGGAAGAGTTTGCCAGCGAGCATCATCTTGTCTACCAGGGTAGTCTTACCATGGTCTACGTGTGCAATAACTGCAATGTTTCTAATGTCTTGCATTTTTTTACCTTAAGTACTTTATGAATTTGGGTGCAAAATTACAAAAAATATCGGAAAAGTTTGCAAGAATAACAAAAAAGTTGTAACTTTGCACCGCATTTTTAAAATGCACAATATTTTATTCAATCAATTATTAAGTTTTTAAGCAATGTATTTAGACAAAGCAAAAAAAGAAGAGATCTTTAGCAAGTACGGAAAGTCTAACTCTGATACTGGTTCAGCTGAGAGCCAGATAGCATTGTTCTCATACCGTATTGCTCATTTGACGGAACATGTTAAGCAGAACCGTAAAGATTATACTACAACACGTGCATTGACACAGCTTGTAGGAAAGCGTCGCGCTTTGCTCGACTACTTGTACGACCGCGATATCAATCGCTACCGTGCCATCATCAAGGCCCTCGGTCTCCGCAAGTAATCTTGAGCAATTTTTGCTGAAAGGCATTTTAAAATCCCATCACTCTCACGAGCGATGGGATTTTTTCGTATATTTTCTTTATAGAGGAAGGATTTTCACTAAAAGTTTCCCCTATAAAGGAAACTTTTTGCTATTTTCTTTCCATTATAAAGGAACTTTTGTATATTTTTTACCGTACAACGACTTTTTTACCTTTTATTATATAGACACTAGAAGGCAGACTAATCGTTTGACGAACATTAGGTTCTGTAAGGAAAGTCTTCACACAGCGACCATCCAAGGCATGAACACTTAACTTCTCTACCTTTGCAGACAATACCGAAATAAAGCCCTTGCCACATTCTACTTGGCAACCATTCTGTACTTCAACAGAAGAAATAGAAGATGACTCTCCTGTCAGATAAACCAAGACTCGACCTTTATAGCCATCAAACCAGAACTTCTTGGTAACATACCAATATTGCCTTACAGGCCATTCATCATAACTCAAGACATTATGTCCACCATCCCAAACTTCAATGTCTCCATACATAAAGTTTTCTCCTACTTCATCAAGCGTAAAAGTTTCTTGGATGTAAGTAACCGCTCCATCGCCAGGAAACTCTATATCCTTCTTGTGAAGAGACTTTTGAGGCCATTTATAACCATTGCACCAACCACCTGCTACATATCGCAAGGTTGCTGTTGCCCCCGTATTCTTGATTCCAAAAGTAAATGTAACCTTATCATCATGAACTCGTGGAGTAGCTATAATATCACAACCGTTCTGATAAGACATCTCCGTCTCCAAGTCGTTGTCATCCGCATTACTTGTGGAACTTATCAGATACAAGACTGGGGTTGAAGTATGCTCTACTGTGAATGACTTGGCATCAACAAGTAGCTGATTACCATAATCAGCATCCTTTACCCAAAAATAAAGCAAACCAGCTGTTGGCGTAACCACAACTTTGCGAGTGATTGTGCCATGAGCAGGAATTGTGACATACAAACTTGTCATACTCATCGTAGGACACTCGTTAGTGCTATTGCTATAAACATTGACAAAGCCATCATATTCATAGTCCAAATTATTTGTTATCACCACATTGAAGACATTTTCCATAGCACTAACCAACTTGTCGTTTTCCTCCCCCAACTCAACACTTACAGTAAAAGGGGAAGACATTCTCGTCAACTTATTAGCAGTAGCAGCCACAACAAAAGCCCCATGAGCTGCATTACCACAAATATCCCATTGCTTGCCGTCCTTACTATATATACCATAAATGGTCTTATTACCAATAGGGAAAGCATAGTTGAAATCCAAAGGACAAAGAGCGAAGCTTCCTCTTCCCTCTGTTGTAACACCAGGAATATTCACCTTCGCAGAAGACGATACCAACTGGATATTTCCATCTTTGTCCTTTACACCCAAGGCCAAATAACCTGCGAAATCATCAGAGCTCAAATTCCCAAAACAATATGTCACCTCTCCTGCAAAAGCATCCGAAGCATTGTTTCGAGTATCCGAAGTGATAGATAGGTTCACTTTTCCCTTGTAATCATATAAGGTAATCGGAGCAAACACAGCCAATGGTTCATCCTTTACCCCATTGTCTGGTTGTATGCCTATAATCATACTACAATCACGATTATAACCATCAGTAGAAGTACTTGACGAAGCACCTTCATAGTTGGCATTCAGTACAGTCAAGTCAAAATAGCCATTCAGACTACCATTCCATCCCCAGTTGATATGATACAATCCATTCCCATCAGAGCCATCACAAATAAATTCATGCCCACCAGTAGAAGACTGACCAGAATACAATATCGGTCGTTTTGCTGCCAATTCATTGTCTATAAGCGCATTCCACTGTGCTTGCGTAAAACTGGAGCGACTGACATCCTGCATCAAGTCAGCATCATAACCAAAATAGTGGGATAGCACATAAGGCGTGATGTTCGCAGAAGAACCTGACGGTGCATAGTCCATTTTTACAGCAAATCCACAATCTATAAACAAAGAAGCCACTTCCATACGTTGAGAAGAAGTATACTCTCCACTAACATACTTATCCAACATATTGTCCCAGTTATACTTTTCGTCCTCCTTACTTCTTTTAGCAATAGACAGTCCTAAGGTTTTAGTCGTATAGGAAGGTATATCGGCTTGCAATGCCGCAGGACACCTATAATACTTCATGATTTGCGCCATCGCCGTTGCCACGCATCCTGCAGGATACGTATAACAACTCTCATTATCATCACCAGGACAAAAGTCATTGTAAGGACCACCTTGTCCCCAAGCGATATTTCCCAACAAAGGAGAAACCGCCGTTGATGTTACTGACGAACGCAAACTTTCCACTTCCTTCAACTGGCGAGTTGCCGCCACATTGCCTTTGTCCACAGCCTCAACCATTGCCCGATAAGCATTCATGTAGCTTTTGAAGTTATCAGGAAGTTGTGCTTCATCGTATGTACCTTGATCAGAATAGCCGACTATCTCAGGAAATCTATCGTCACCAGAGACGATGACAAAGCCCTTAGCCTCAGCATTAGAGAACACATAATAAGGACATTGTTCTTCCATAACACCCAACCTTCCTTTAGCAAGATTCTCTTGCGAGCTACCATCCACAACTTGCAAGCCCATCTCAACTGCCTTTTTCTCGGCTATAGCCTTGGCTTGCAAATAACTTCTCGGTCCTGCCCAAGAACAAGTACATAACAAAGAGAACAATGCAACAAGAAGTTCTCTTGGGAAATCACAACTTTTCTTACTCATAATGATAGAATTTAGTTTTGTATTCAAATAATCTTTTACCAACAAGCCATTTAGAAATCAAAGAAATCTTGCAAATCTTTTATCACCATCTTCCTAAACAACCAATGAGACATACCACCTGGGATGCGAAGGATATTTCTGCTATCTTGCAAGTCAATGACATAAAGTGGGCGGATACGCCAACTCTCATTGTAGCGGTTCTGCCAATCATACATGCAATACTCCCACCAACCACTATCACTGCGCCACCATTCTCCAGTAGTATATCCCTTGTCAAGCCCATACTTGGTTACACCCTTGGCATTAGGATGTCCACATTGGCGATAAATACGACAAGGAGCCAGTCCTAAGTCCAAGACACTACCAAGCGATACCCTTGTAACGATTATACATCCATTGCCTGAGTAATGTTCTGCCGTAGGCATCACAGGGGCAAAATAGATGCCATCACCAGCATAATTCCCTCCCCCAACATTCCAAATGCCCGTCTGCATATTACCACCCCAAGTTCGTCCAGGACTTGACACTATGTTATAGGCTGCATCATGGCTCGTACCATGATAAAGAGTCAAAGCAGGGTAAATCGTATCGGCAACAGTCCATATTGCACTCTCGACGACAGTGAGTGGAAAATGCCAACAGAGGTATTTGATAATTCTCCAAGGAAGCCATAACAACCACGTCAGCATATCATCCACATCTCCCTCTTTCTCATTGCTTGGCAACAACACCTCAAGTATATAGTTAAAGGACTCAAAGAAACAATGCGCTATCATATTGAAAAAGAAGGCATTGACAAAACGTAAAGGTGTCAGCAACACGTAAAGAGGCAACTGAGCCATCCATAGATAGCCATCGACTTCCTCATTTTTTGCATCATTGCCAGAATTGTACTTATACAAAGCTCGCCAAGGCTTGGACAGCCAACGCTGCAGCCAGTTGGTGATGCGAAAAGGAATAGAAGCAACCTTGTATACTCCTTGCACTATCATATAGAGAATTGCAACTCCATAAGTGAGCAACTTTGAAACTTTGTAAATGACGAAAAGAAGTATTGCTATTTTTACCAGCCACCAAATAATTCCCCAAAAAGAGAAAGACCATGAAGACTTTTCCTTGTACTGAGGTTGCGGTTCTTCCTCTATATCATCATCCGTAAACATAGAGAATTCCAAATAACGAGAAGAGGCATAAAGCGTATCTTTACGATACACAACTTGAAACCAATTCCCCACTACCCCTATCGCTATCATCTCCTCTCCCTTGGGGACTCTATATATAATAGGTGAATGCACAGAGGGGCTTTTGCGAATATTAAGTTCGGTTGTAGTACGATACCATGCTGGTATGTCCTGGGCTTTTAGTGCAGGACAAATAAAGATGAACAGTAAAAGGATATATCGTAAGATTAGCATATAACAACTATTTTGTTAACCCAATTTCCGTAACTTTATAATTGAGTCCACTTGAAAAAGTCCAAAAACAGCGTTTTTGGCTTTGTAACTGCTTGATTATCAATAGTCGAATTTGCTGAAAAAGACTTTTTCAAGTGGACTCATAATTTAAGTTTTTTATAAGCACCTGAGCAACAAAAAGTTGCTCAGGATTTTGTCATGTCAGATATTTCACTTATCTTAATGTCGCAAAAAATCATAAACAAAACACTGAAATGACATGACAAAGACACCATAGTTCCAAAGTTCTCCCCCTTACCCTATCATACAGTTTCATTTATCCACTTCTAAGTTATTTATTTTTTGTATATTTATTGCTGCATTTTTATTACCTTGTACTAAAGCATTATGAAAACACTCTTTTGCCTTTGTTAAGTCTATAGCAATCCCAACACCATCCCGATAACACTCACCCAAGAAATTTTGAGCTGGCGCATAACCTTTTTCTGCCGATTTTTGCAGATATTCAACAGCTTTTTTGTAACTTTGCTCAACACCTTCACCATTATAATAGAATATAGCAAGGTTATACAAAGCATATACATTCCCCTGCTCTGCAGACTTGCGAAACCACTTTACAGCTTCGGCTAAATCCTTTTGCACACCACTTCCAGTATTCAAACAGAAGCCATAACTATTCTGCCCATCAGGATTTCCTTGAAGCGCAGCTTTCTTATACCATATTACTGCCTGTTTATAATCCACTCCAACTCCTTCACCATAAAAATAAAGATTCCCTAACATGTATTGGGATGGTGCGTAATTTTGACTAGCAGCCTGAGTAAAAAAGTTAGCCGCTTCTTGATTATCTTTCTCTATATCATCCCCCTTATAATATTTTAGTCCAAGATTATGTAAACTACTCAAATTACCTTGATTAGCAGACTTACGATACCATTCTATAGCCTTTTCATGATTTTGTTCAACACCTAATCCATAATCATAACAATATGCCAACATATTTTGAGCACCATCATGTCCTAACTCTGCTGCTTGTTGGAATAATTCATACGCCGTTTTATAATTTTGCTGAAGATTTGTACCTTCAAAATAAGCATATCCCAATCTAAACTGCGCCCCAACATGTCCTTGTTTAGTAGCCTTTTCATACCATTTGATTGCTTCTAATTTATTTTGCTCAACTCCCAAACCATAATCTAACAAATTTCCTATATGATATTGGGAATCTTTATGACCTTGAATAGCAGCTTTTTCGTACCACAATGCTGCTTCTGAATAATCTTGAACAACCCCATGTCCTTCCTCATAACAAAATGCCAAACTATACTCTGCTAAGTCATACCCTAATTTTGCTGCTTTTTGGTAATATCGTACTGCCTCCACATAATCCTGTTCCTTTCCATTTTGACCATAATAATAGTCCTCTCCCAAATCATTAAGAGTCTTCGCTTCATCTGCTGACGTATCCGAAGTGTCATCTTGTTTTAAAAGGGCACTAACTTTTTCCCATTTGTCTGCTAACAAATCACTGTGTTCTACTCCGGTTCCATTACGATAAAGCCAAGCTAAATTCTTAAAAGCATCTGCAAAAACAGCTTGCTGAGTAGAATCAAAATCAATAAATGAAACAATTCCTGCTCCACTCTCCTCACGGAAAAAATCTTCTTCACTTTCTATCATTTTTTCATAAACTTCAGCCATTTTGAGATACCAACGTTCCGCTTCAATGTCATTCTCTTCAGTCCCGATGCCATGATAATAACAATTTGCTAAATTAGAATAACCTGATACATATCCATAAATTGCAGCTTTTTTATAATATTGTACAGCTTTCTTCTGACCTTCTTCATCCACAATTTCTCCATTCTCATAAAGAATTCCTAACAATGCCAATCCTTGATTAGAGCCTCCTTTTATTGCTTTATTTAGCCATTTACAACACTTATCTATACTTTTTTTCTCAACTTCACCACAATAATAATCAACAGCTAATGCTCTTTGCGCACTAATGTTTCCACATTTAGCAGCCCTCAAACACCACTCTTTGTATTTCTGAACATCCTTATCCACCCCAATTCCCAACAAGTAATTTATAGCAACATTACTCATACCCATAGGATAGCCTAATTCTGCACTTTTCAATTTTAAACGAAATTCCTTTTGGAGATCTTTTACTACCCCTAAACCTGACGAATAACAGAGCCCTAAAGCATTAAAAGCATTTGCATAATTATGTTTTATGGCACGTTGATACATTTTTATCCCTAAAGAATAATTTTGCTCTACCCCCTCTCCGTCAACATAACTATTACCCAATATAGTTTGAGCTTCCTCATCATCCTCACCAAATGCTTGCTCATAAAGGACATCAAATGCCTGTTCATAATATTTCCGAGAACGTTCCTCATCAAAGATTCCCAATTCCCCAGTATGTAAAACTTTTCCCAACACCTTCATTGCCTTACCATCCAACATTTCTGCCGCTTGAGTGTATAACTTCATCGCAATCATGCTATTACGCTCCACACCTATCCCATAGTGATACATTTGAGCCAACATGGTTTTCCCTTTCGCATACCCATGTTCACCTGAAAGTTTGAAAAATTCCCGAGCCGAATCCCAACTATTAGGTATTCCCAAACCTTCATAGTAAGCCATACCCAAACGAAATTCTCCTTCAGGATTTCCTTCTCTTGCTGCTTTACGAAAGTAATATGTAGCCATTTCACAATCTCCATCTTCCGATTCTTGAATAGCCAATCCTTTTTGTAAATATTCTTGCCCTTTATCTGTTGCAGAAACATTGCATACATGATTGTCTTTAACCGCCTCTTGTAATTTTATTCCTAAAAGAATACAAAGATTATTATACAATTCACCAAAAAATTTCTCTGGCTCAGGAAAAGCTTCTATCCAATTGGATTTTGTAAGATAATACTCTTTTGTTCCTTCAAAATCATCATCAGTTATTCTAAATACAAGTATTGGTAATTTACGATTTGCCGCTATACTTATTTCACTATCTGTCTGTTCTGAAGAATTAAAATCCTTAGAGAATATGGCAAGCATCAAACAACTTTTTCGAATAGCATTAGGTATCACATTAGACCAATTCATGCCTTTAGGTATGTCACGATAATCTATAAAGCAACGAATTTTCTTGCTTTCCAAATACCCACAGACTCCCTCTGCAATCATACGATCTGCACGTGAGTAACTAATGAACACATCAAATGTCTTTTCTATATTATTTTTCATTTTAGGTAATTGTTTATTATGATTGTTGCTTGCAAATATACAAATTATTTTTCATTCTTTCTACATTTTAACACTTTTCTTTTGCCAATAGCAAAAATTTTTCTTATTTTTGTCAGCAATATTGAAGATATACAACTAAAAACCTACTCACTAAATGGAAAATATAAACATATTCAAGTACCTAACAGTCCATAATATCGCAGAGACTATCATTGCGTTATTATTAGTAGCATTCGTTTATACACTCATCCGCAACGGTATTAAAGCCAAGAACAAGAAGTCTCCACTCTATCTATTTGGCATATTCACTATATTCATACTTTTGTCTTTCTATAAAACATTGCTATTTCCATATATCGTATCATGTGGATTAGTCATTTTTTCCATATATGTTTTTTACAAACAATTTCAAAATTGGCAAGCTTCCAGTAAACCAACCATACGTCTATGCCGCATCAAACTTTTAGCTGCTACCATGCTCCTACTTTGGTCATTTGGCACTTGCCTTTACCAAGCCGCATTCACTCTTCACTGCCCACAAATCTACGATATGGACGGAGCAGACACCCCTATAGCCTTGTATGCTTGTACCGAAATGACTTTTCGAAGCATGATATGTTCACTCGACCTCTTCATGCTTGACGTAGACACCAACATCATTGACAGCATCAGTGAGCATTACCTGCTGAAAAGTTTAATTTCTACCATTGCCATATTTTCTTTCCTTTGCACGGTACTCTTGTTGCTCAGTCTTATCAGTGAACGACTAAAGGCATATATTGCCTTGCGAAATCTCAAGATAACACAAGAGAAACATCATCTTTATCTCTTTTTCGGTGCAAACGAGCCATCCAAGCTATTGGCTAAAGATATTCACAGGCATGATTCCAATGCCGTCATCATCACCATTGCTAAATCACAAAACGATGAGGTAGATAGCACCTCAGATGTTTGGAGTAGTATTGTCCAACTATTCTCACATAGTCGCAAGACCTTTGAGTTGACAGAGGAAGCCAATACTTATCTTGCCATCGCTGACACAAAGATTACAGAACTATCCATTAACGAAAGTTCAGACGTATTCACGATGTTGAATCTGGTTAAAATCAAAGAACTCATTTCTCAGTTATCCCTATTAGACAAAGGAGAACTACACATTTTCTTCTTATCAGAAAATGAAGAGAATAATATTGCTGGTATGCAAGCCTTAGGAAACGACATTTCCGTCAACCTCATGGCAAACAACAATAAAGATGTAAACATATACTACCATGCACGCCATAACAACATCACCCAAGCTTTAGAAGACTCGGAAATCAAGAATAGAATCAACATCCATCTCATAGACTCCTCCAAAGCATGCATCAACAACCTGAAAATGACAGAAGAATTACATCCTGTCAACTTTGTTGAGTTAGATACAACTGATAATGTAGGTACCGTATCTTCTTCATTTGACTCTTTGGTCATCGGATTTGGAGAAACAGGACAAGAAGCCACCAAATTTCTTTATGAATATGGTGCATTCGTTGACAGCCACTCCATGAAGGAGGACGATTGTTTAGGGGGTCTTCCTGCTGGTCATGTATATCGTTCCCCTTTCCATTGTCACATCATTGATGCCAATATGGAAGAACTCAAAGGTGAATTCTTCTGTACCAGCCGTGCTCTTGCCTACAGAAAAAATGATGCCGATGATTCTCTACTCATTACGACGCACCAAACGAATGCTAACAGCACAGTTTTCTACAATATACTAACCACATTATGTTCAACTCTCAACTATGTCGTTGTCGCTGTTGGCTCAGACATAGAAAACTTGAACATCGCTATAAACGTTTATCGTTTGCTACTTCAAGAACGTAGCAATCTAACACGCCTAAAGATTCTCATTAAATGCAAGAACGTTAGTAACAAGGCCAAATTCCAAAAGATACTATCCTACTATAATGAAGAATGTGCAAAAAACGAAGAGAAGAGGAAGCAAGTATTAAGACTATTTGGAACAGACGACGATATATACACATACGAAAATATTGTACATAATCATTTTATGGAGGAAGGCATTGCTTATAACCATAAATATTATGAGAATGCTACACAAAAAGACAAGGAAAAAAACGTATGGGACAAACGCCGTAATCAAGCTATAGATGCCAAGGAGTTGACCAAATTTTCCGAACTACACAGAAAGGAAGGACAAGACTTAGCCAATGCTTACCACTCAAAAACCAAGTTGAAGATTTTCCGTGCAAATGGAAGCGATACACAAAACAAACTGTTAATGCTCAACTTGGCACGCTTAGAACACATCCGTTGGAATGCTTCTCATGAAACAATGGGGTATCTACATTTTACAGAAGCCCCAGAAGTTCCCAACACACATAACTGCAACGAAAGAATAAAACGACATAACTGTTTACTTCCTTGGGAACTATTAGATCAAGAATCCAAAGAAACAACGGAAGCTGAAGGTTGGAATGCCAACTACAAGGAATTTGACAGAAATGTCGTAAACTTAACTATAGAAATTTACTCTCATCAAAACAAAGAATTATGAAAGCAAAAGAATACATACCTCATCCTATAGAGGCAGAAGGTATTACACTACCAAAAGAATTGGAAGAACTGAGTGAACTTATGGCAAAAAACGTACATGAAGTTTGGGCTAAGACTCGTATAGACCAAGGGTGGAAATACGGTGAGACACGTAACGACGAGAAGAAAGAACACCCTTGTCTCATCCCTTACGAGGAACTCCCCGAAGAAGAACGTGTCTATGACCGCAACACATCTAAGGAAACTTTACGTTTTATCCTCAAAGCAGGATTTGATATTACCCGTAAGAAATGACTTTAAATTTTTCTTGTTTTTATTGCTATTTCAGTTTTTATTACTATCTTTGCAACACATATATATAATAGGAGAAGCAATGGCAAACAGAAAATTACCTTTAGGCATACAAGATTTTGAGGAACTGCGCAAGGGCAACTACCTTTACGCAGACAAGACCGATATGGTTTGGCAAATCGCTAATGGCGACAAGTATAATTTTCTGAGCCGTCCAAGACGTTTCGGAAAGTCTCTGCTCACCTCAACCCTCAAATGTTACTTTGAAGGGAAGAAGGAACTCTTCGAAGGTCTCAAAATCATGGATTTGGAGAAAGAGTGGGTCAAAAGACCTGTCATCCATTTCAGCATGAATTTGGGAGGGGCGGACGCAGACTCTCTGTCATATTACTTAAATGACACACTATCAAAATATGAAACCATTTACGGAAAAGTGCCTACAGAAATAACTCTCTGCAACCGTTTCACAGGCATTATAGAAAGAGCATACAAACAATCTGGCGTACAGGTGGCTGTTTTGGTAGATGAATATGACGCACCTTTACAGCACTCATTTCAAACGATACAACATGACAAATGCAGAAGCATTTACCGTGACTTTTTTACAGGACTAAAGGACTATGGCTATTGCATCAAATGCGTATTCCTTACAGGAATCACAAAGTTCACACAAATCAGCCTATTCAGTGTTCTCAATACAATCAGCAACATTAGTTTTTACAATAGCTATGCTACTGTTTGTGGGCTAACTACGACTGAAATTAAAACATATTTTAAAGATGAGTTAGCCACATTAGCAGCCAAGAAAAATTGGAGCATAGAGCAGTTGATGCACGAGCTAAAAAATATGTATGATGGGTATCATTTCTCTGAAAGTCTCCAAGGGGTTTACAATCCTTTCAGTGTTATCTCTGCTTTAAAGGAGCAAAGAATAAAATCCTTTTGGATTGCCAGCGGTGCTACAGAAATGCTACCTAAAATACTAACGAATTTTGCTAAAGACATAGAATTATGGGATGGTTGTCTCATAGATATGGACTATATTGAGACTACAGACGTTAGTATTACCGACCCTAAACTTTTTCTTTATCAATCAGGCTATCTTACTATAAAGGATGTCAAAGATGATAGTTATGTTTTAGGTTTTCCGAATAGAGAGGTAAAGAAAGCATTGTTTGAGTTGGTCATTCCAATAATGCTCCACAAAGCAAAAGAAGAAACTGCAAACACTATCCAGGAACTGAAACAAAACTTCATGCAAAGCAATGTTGAAGGCGGCATATTATGTCTCAAGCAACTCATTGCCAGCACTCCATATAGCACACAGAAGAAAGAGCTATTTGTCTTCGAGGAACACTTCCGTTTTATCGTCAAAAACTTGTTCTACATCTGTGGCTTCACCGTCGAAGAGGAGAAACAAGTGGCAAAAGGACGCATAGACCTTACCATTCACACACCAAACATTATATATGTATTAGAACTAAAGATGTCAGATAATGGTGGAACAGATGCAGCAAGCCAACAAATCGAAACTCGCCATTATGCCGACGCATACGCTGCAAGCCACAAGAAAGTCATATCTCTTGCCTTGGTGTTCGACAAAAACAACCGTGGCTTGATAGACTGGAACGAAGTAGACTAAAGTTTACTTTCCTACCTTACAATATTTCCTTCAGTGGAACCATGACAAACTCTCTTTCCTCCATCAAGGGATGAGGAATCTTGAGGTCGGGTTCATCTACCTTCAAGTCATCATACATGAGGATGTCAATGTCGATGATGCGGTCATGGTACTCACCATTCGCTGACTTGAGAGTTCTGCCCATCTCTCGCTCTATCCGTTGGGTAGCCTCTAAGAGTTGACGAGGAGCCATGACAGTCTCCACCAACACACAGGCGTTGATGAAATCATTAGGAGAAGAGAAGCCCCAAGGCTTTGTTTCATAAAGAGCTGATTGGCGTTCCACTACTCCAATCAGCTCTTCTATTTTTTCTATAGCCTCACGAATGTTGCGCTTGCGATTGCCCAAGTTCGTGCCAAGGCTTAAATACACTTTGTGCATATATACCTTATTATATATAGGGTGCAAAGACTTTAGTCATTCAATATCAACAAGGAGTCGCCGAAGCAACCAAACATATAGCCATTCTTCAAAGCCTTCATATAGGCTTCATATACAAGGTCGTAACCTCCAAATGCAGCAGTACTCATCATCAGTGTAGATTCTGGATGATAGAAATTGGCCACCATACTGTCGGCCAGTCCGAACTCATAAGGAGGGAAGATAAACTTATTGGTCCATCCGTCAAACTCCTTCATCATTCCATCTGTACCCACTGCAGTCTCTGTAGCCTTGACTACACTCGTACCGATGGCACAAACATGATGACCGGCACGCTTGGTGTCGTTGACCAGTTCGCAAGCCTCCTTGCCGATATGCATCTGCTCGGAGTCCATCTTGTGCTTGGTAAGGTCTTCCACCTCGATTTCGTGGAAGTTGCCCAATCCACAATGCAAGGTAATAAATGCAGAGTTGATGCCTCTGATCTCCATACGTTTCATGAGCTCGCGCGAGAAATGAAGCCCTGTGGCTGGCGCTGTTACAGCACCTTCCTTCTCAGCAAACACGCACTGGAAGTCTTCCATATCTTCCTCTGTGGCATGATGCACCTCGCGATTGTCAATAATATAACGTGGCAATGGAGCCTCGCCCAATGCAAAGAGCGAGCGCTTGAAGACATCGTGCTGTCCGTCCTCGTCATAGAGGAAGCGAAGAGTACGTCCACGGCTGGTGGTATTGTCGATCACCTCAGCCACCATCTCGTTGACATCATCAAAGAAGAGTTTGTTTCCTATACGAATCTTACGGGCTGGCTCTACGAGCACATCCCAGAGTCGCATCTCCTCATTCAACTCTCTGAGCAGGAACACCTCAATCTTGGCATCGGTCTTCTCCTTGGTGCCATAGAGTCGCGCAGGGAACACCTTGGTGTTGTTGAACACAAACGTATCTCCCTCATCGAAATAGTTGACGATGTCCTTGAACTCAATAAACTCGCCTTCGATAGGATTTCCGTTAGCATCCTTGCGGTACATATCTATGGTTTCCGACTTTTTGTGCAGAACCATCATACGCGCCTCATCACGACGGGTTACCTCAAAGGTACGTTCCTCTCCGGTAGATGTCTTGACGATGCGCTTGGTCTTGTGGGGATAAAGCGCCACTTGTGCCTCAGGCAACTTAAAGTTGAATTGTGACAGTTTCATGTTATATTTGTCTCCTTTCTAATGGTTACTAATTATATTCTATTACTATTCTGGAAATATCAAACTTGATGGATGTCTTCTATTTCCTGTTGTTCGAGCCATTCCCTGAAATTTTCGAAACTCACACAGTTGTCGACAGTAAAGTCGCCCACTCGGGTTCTTCTCAACTCAGTAAGAAAGGCTCCGCTTCCAAGTGCCCGACCTAAGTCGCGAGCCAAGGAGCGTATGTAAGTTCCCTTACCACATACTACGCGCAAACCGAGTTGCTTGGTCTCGTCGTCGTAATGGGTAAGTTCTATCTCGTCTATACGAACGCTCTTTGGTTTGAGCGTCACATTCTCTCCCGCCCTGCGCAAGGCATAGGCTCTGTCGCCATTGACCTTGACAGCACTATAAGTAGGCGGCACCTGCTGAATGTCACCGACAAACTGAGGCAACGTTTCCTCTATGAGCTGTCGAGTAATATGACGGGTGGGATAAGTATGATTGACCGTATGTTCAAGATCATAGCTGGCTGTCGTGGCTCCCAACTGAAGTGTCGCTGTGTACTCCTTAGTATGAGTCTGCAGCTGTTCTATCTCCTTGGTCTTCTTTCCTGTGCAAAGCACGAGCACGCCTGTAGCCAAAGGGTCGAGCGTACCTGCATGTCCTATTTTCACCTTATGGTGCAAAAACTTAGAAAGTACGTACCTGATATGTGCCAAAGCCCCAAAACTTGACATACGATAAGGTTTGTCGATGGCAATGATTTCTCCTGTCTGGAAATTCATGTCTGGCAAAAGATTTGTCGTTACTTATTATAGAAGAGAGAAAAGAATGGTGGCTAAACCTGCTATGGCACAATAGACGCCAAAGTAGATGAGTTTGCCTTTCTTAACAATATTGATCATCCATTTGCAGGCAAGACAGCCTGAAATAAAGGCAGCCACAAAGCCAATAATCATAGGCAAGGTGTCAACACCTCCAAGTGTTTCCTCTCCTTTCAGTCCTTTGATTAGGTCGAGCAACGCCTCGCCAAGTATGGGAGGAATGACCATGAGGAAAGAGAATTGTGCCATCTTCTCCTTCTTATTGCCCAACAGAAGACCTGTTGCGATGGTGGTACCTGAGCGGGAAAGACCTGGCAAAACAGCCAAAGCCTGGCCCAGACCAATGACAAACGCATGCCAAAGGCTTATGTTCTCACGCTGACGTGGTTTAGCATAATAAGAGAAAGCAAGGACCAGAGCAGTTACGAGCAACATGCATCCTACTATGAGCAGTCCAGAACCGAAGATTTTTTCTACTTCATCCTTGAAGAAGACTCCAACGACGCCAACAGGAATCATGGAGACTACAATATTAAGCGCATACTTAGTCTCCTCGTTCATCTGGAACTTAAAGAGTCCTTTCAAAATCCAGTCGATCTCTTTCCAAAGTACTACCAAAGTACTCATGACTGTTGCTACATGCACCAAGATAGTAAAACCCAGATTAGCCTCACCGTCAATACCAAACAAATAGGCACCAATAGCCAAATGACCGCTACTACTAACTGGCAGATATTCTGTAAGTCCCTGAACAAGACCTAACACCAAGGCTTCAAACCAATTCATTGATAAATACTATTTTTTTATTATTGAATAATGTGTATGTATCGGGATATAAATATTACTTATTGTCTTTTGGCTTACGAATGACAGCATAAATAATAGAAAGAAACCCAAACAGAGTAACTACTGGTGCTACTACGATACGGCGTGTGCTGAAAATATCGGTATCGAAAGTATGCTCGTCTGAGCCAGATCCGCTCATCAAGAGAAAACCGATGATGACAATAGCCATCCCCACAGCTAAGAGGATGAAGTTTACTTTGCCGAATGCTAAATTCTTCTTATCCATTTATTATATATATTAATAATGTGTAATGTTCGATATTCTAAATCTTATACAAGTCGCCAGCCTTCATCTTGAGGAATTTGTTGACAGAGATGCTGGCACAGATGGCAGTAATGATGACTCCAAAAAGGAAAACTGAACCACCCGTTATGGCAAGTTCCTGCCATCCCATCACCATAAGCAGTTCTGGCTCATGCACATACCATGCATAAAGACTGCCTCCCAAAAAGCCGTTGGCAATCAATGCCGACAACAATCCAATCAGTATGGCCCTATTCACAAAGGGACGTCGGATGAATCCCCATGAGGCTCCAACAAGTTTCATCGTGTGTATCGAGAAACGTCGGGCGTAAATGCCGAGCCTTACGGTATTGTTGATCAGCGAGAAAGATATAAACGTGAGGAGAGCCGCCACGATGAGCAATCCGATGCTTATCTTGGTCAGCATTTGATTCACCTGCTCTATCAGGTCATGCTGGTAAGACACCTCTGTAACACGTGGATAGGCTTTCAGTTCCTTGGCCACCCATTTCAGAGAGTCATTGTTGGCATAGTCGGCCTGTGCTGTCAACTCGATAGAAGGCTGGAAAGGATTGACTCCGGCAAACTCACTGGGGTTTACTCCAAGATCGTGAGTAGCCTCCTTAAGAGCCTTCGCCTTCGAAATATAGTTGATTGACTTGACATAAGGCTTGGCTTTCAACTGTTTGCACATCTGAACGACCTCAGAATTGGTCATATCCTGTTCAAGCATCACGGACACGACAAGGTTCTCCTTCACATAGGAGGAAAGATTTCTTCCCATAAGTACGGAGAATATGACCAGTCCGAGCAAAACGAGCACCATGGCGGTGCTTATACATAGAGTTACCACCTGCAATCCTCGGTGACTGCTGGGCTTATATTGTTTCTTTCTCATTTACCAAAAGGGTATAATATTCCAAATTTGGTGCAAAGTAACAAAAAAATGTGCGAATAAACGAAAGTTTAATAGACATTAACACAAGAAAGGAGAGTCAACCCATGGGTCAACCCTCCCTTTGTGTATAAAGAAAAAATCGTTTATTATATCTTTCGCAACTTACATCTTGGTGATGACACCTTTCTCTGTACTTTCGAGGAACTTGATGATATTGCGCACTTCTTCTCCGTCTGGCACCTGATCCTTGATCTGATTGATGGCATCAAAGAGAGATGTCTGACCGTGGAAGACAAGTCGATAAGCATTAGCTACATGCTTGCGAACCTTCACGTCTATATCGGCAGCCTCCATGATAATGCTGTTAGGACCCGCATACTTCACAGGCTTACCACCCGCAATAATATAAGGTGGAATATCTTTGGAGAAAGTTGTTCCTGCCTGTATCATCGCCAAGTCGCCAACTCTGGTCTTGGCATTTTCTACTACAGATGTAGAGTAGATGACGCCATTACCTATCACACAGTCGCCAGCTATCTTGGTTCCATAACCGAACACGCAACTGTTGCCTATCACGGTATCGTGAGAGATATGGGCACCTTCCATAAGAAAGTTGCTGTTGCCAAGCACTGTTTTACCACCCTTGTGAGTACCTCGGTTGATAACCACATTCTCACGGATAGTATTGTTATCGCCAATCACTACTTCACTCTCTTCACCAGTATAGTTGAAATCCTGTGGGAGGGCAGCGATAACGGCAGCCTGGAACACCTTATTATTATTACCCATGCGAGTACCATTCATGATGCTCACGAATGGATAGATGGTACAGTTGTCACCGATAACCACATCGTCCTCAATATAGGCGAATGGATATATCTTGCAGTTGTCTCCTATTTTAGCCTTTGGAGAAACCTCTGCCTTTGGACTGATTATACTTGCCATAATAATCTAACATTTTACATTTAACACTTAACATTACTTGGCTCCACCACCCAATGCATAGTATAGGTTGACCACAGCCTGCATTTTGTAGAAGTCGTCAGCCACCTTGGAGAGCTGTACATTGAGCAATGAAGACTGTGCCTGGATAACCTCAAGATAAGAACCACCAGCCTCGCCCATCAACTTACGGGTGTCTTCTACGTTCTGCTTGAGCACCTCGATCTGCTGCGCCTCGATTCTTCCCTTCTCGTCGGAAGAGTTGTAGAGTACGAGGGCATTGCTTACTTCGCTGCCAGCCTTCAACACTGCATCCTGCCAAGTGTTGTAAGCCTGCTCGTACTGCATCTTAGCCACCTTGAGTCCTGCAATGAGTCTTCCATTCTGAAAGATAGGCTGAACAAGTGAGCCCACAGCAGAGAGAAGCCACTTTCCAGGATTTACGATACCAGCTCCAGCTGAGTTGGTAAAGGCACCAGTACCAGAAATAGTGATAGAAGGATAGAACTTGCTGCGGGCAGTCTCCACTCCATAGAAGCACTGCGCCAAGTTCATCTCGGCTGCATGTACGTCAGCCCGATTGTTGAGCAACTGCAAACCTACTCCTGTAGAGAAGTTGGCTGGAAGACTCTGATTATCAAGTTTGCCCCGTGCAATGGCATGAGCCTGCTCACCGACAAGAAGACTGAGCGAGTTCTCTGTCTCACGGATCTGTCGCTTCAGGTCTGCTTTCTGTGCAAGGACAGAGTAATAGTTAGACTCTGCAGCCTGCACCGATGTTGAGCGATAACCCATCTTGGCATCCTTGAGTAACTGCATTGTTTGCCATGTGTCCTTGGTAAGACCTTCCATATCGTTCACTATCTCAAGCTGCTTGTCGAGCATGAGGAGCGAATAGTACATATTGGCAATATTCGCAACGAGGTTTGTCTGAACAGACACCTGATAGTCCTTCATCTGCAACAGCGCCATCTGAGCACCGCGCTTCTGTGAAAGAAGATTGCCAAAGAGGTCAACACTCCAAGACGCATTCACTGGCAGACTATAGGTTTTTGTCGCCTTGTTGCCGTCCCAAGAAGAGATAGTTCCCTGTGGGGTAAATGTAAAAGAAGGTATGAAAGCCAACTTGGCACACTTCAACTGCTCCTCAGCCATCTTTACGTTCAAAGCAGCATTGAGGAGATTGGCGTTATTGGCAAGTCCCTTCTCGATAAGAGTCTGCAACTGTGGATCGGTGAAAACGCTGCGCCAAGGAATATTGGCAAATGATGTAGTATCCTTCACAGCCAACGTATCGGATATAGAAGCTGAATCGCGTACGATACCATTAGTTTTCACATCAGGACGCTCATACTTTCCGTAGAGAGTCTTGCAGCTGCTCAATGAGAGCGCTGCGAGACCCAATATGATAATATTTAAATTCTTTTTCATTGTTTCCTTTGAAGTTACATTGAGTTATTACTTCTTCTCGATACCCTTCTTCTGATGAGCGGCGTTGGCATACTGCTCCAACTCTACAGCTACCTCCTCGTTCAACTCATCCTCGAACTTCATTGGAGTCAACTTCTCCTGCAACCACTGGAAGACTGCGAAGAGAGCAGGAACCACGAAGATCTGACAGATTGTACCGAGCAACATACCACCTACGGCGGCAGCACCCAGGGTCTGGTTACCATTCTTACCTA
>OIYP01000361.1_pt1 | contig 30389 bp, 27 predicted proteins | sample 1588261 | NCBI WGS metagenome assembly OIYP01 (sample SAMN03283293) | human gut metagenome | biome: human-associated habitat; material: feces | host: Homo sapiens | place: Peru | collected 2012
TTGAAAAGCTGCCTTTCAAAATCTGAAAGGCAGACTTACAAAAACTGCGAGTCTGCCTTTAAAAATCTGAAAGAAAGTAATATAGATAATAATACAGATATTAATAATACAATAAAAAATAAATATATATATAATTATAATATAATATCATTTCTTTTTTTATTTTTCTTTTGGTTCTTTTCTTTTTCTTTTTTCTTTGTAAAATCAAAAAGCGTTACAATGTAACGGCGATGTAACAAAATGTAACACAGAGATAGAGAAAGAGATAGAGTTAGAGATAAGATCAAGAATATATATTTTGGCTATCAAAGGAGCGTTTGTATGAAATTGCCAAATGGCTATGGAAATGTTTCGAAACTTCCGGGAAACCGTCGAAAACCTTGGAGGGCAAGAAAAACAGCAGGTTGGGAGCTTGGCAAGCAAAAATATGTAACTGTTGGGTACTACGCCACAAGAAACGAAGCTCTGCAAGCTCTCGGCGAATATAACGCCAATCCATATACAATTGATAACAAAATTACATTTGCGCAAGTTTATAAAAAATGGTCAGATCGTAAGTTTGATGAGATCAGCCAGTCAAATATCAGCGGATACAAAGCTGCATACAAAATTTGCGAAGATATCAAGGATATGAAATTCTGCGATATAAAGCTTTCACATTTGCAGGGCGTTGTTGATTCAAGTGGGAAAAACTATCAAACTTTAAAAAAATTAAAAGTTTTATTTAATCAGCTATTTGACTATGCTGTACAAAACGAGATTATCGGAAGAGATAAAAACATCGTCGAATATGTAAACATAGGTAAGGCAGTCAAATCAGACAAACACTATCGTTTTACGAATCAAGAAATCGAAACTATATGGCGTTGGTCAGAAAAAAACGAGTATGTTCAAGTCATTCTTATGCTTATTTATTCAGGAGTTCGTCCCGGAGAACTGTTCGATCTCAAACGGTCAAATGTCAATTTTGACGGAAAATGGTTTTACATCGAACGAGGAAAGAATGAGAATGCAGCTCGAAAAGTTCCGATACACGACAAAACGCTTCCGTTTTTTGAACATTGGTACAATAAAGGAAATGAATATCTTATAACACAAATCAGCGGCAGCAAAATAGATTTCAAAAATTCACACGGACAATTTACGGAAAGCTACTGGGTCCCCTTGCTTCAAAATATGGGAATACTTAATTACAAAAATGATAAAGGCGAAGATCGAGAACATACACCCGACGATACACGTCACACGTTCACGACTATGTGGAAAGAAAAACAACTTGATGAAAGCATTCGCAGAAAAATTCAAGGTCATAGTGGAAAAGGAATTGGTGAACAAGTTTACACTCATTATGAACTTGAAATTCTTCGCAACGAACTTAATAAATTATAAGCGGCATTGAATTATGATGCCGCTAATATTGCAATTTATTTGTGTCATACCTGTGTCATACTTGTGTCATACTAAGCAAAATGTGCCGTTACTTGTGGAGTCTACAGACATAAAAAAATCCCGAAAACACGTTGTTTTCGGGATTTTTGCTTTTGATAAAATGTTGAATTCTTTATCTCTTTGAGAACTGAGGAGCGCGACGTGCAGCCTTTAAGCCGTACTTCTTTCTTTCCTTCATTCTTGGGTCACGAGTGAGGAATCCTGCCTTCTTGAGAACAGGACGGAGTTCAGCATCGTACTGGAGGAGTGCTCTGGAAAGGCCGTGACGGATAGCGCCTGCCTGACCTGTTACGCCGCCGCCTGCAACTGTGCAAACGATGTCGAACTTATCAGCTGTTTCTGTGAGTGTAAGAGGCTGTCTAACGAGGAGCTTGAGTGTTTCAAGTCCAAAGTAATCGTCGATATCTCTTCCGTTGATAGTAACGTTGCCGCTGCCTGCGTAAACTCTTACTCTTGCAACGGAGCTTTTTCTTCTGCCTGTGCCATAAAAATAAGGCTGTTTAGATTCGTACATTTCGGCTTCCTCCTTATATTTCGATCATTTCAGGCTTCTGAGCTGCGTTCTCGTGCTCTGCACCTGCATAGGTTCTGAGTCTTGTGAGTGCTGCTCTGCCGAGTGTGTTGTTCGGAAGCATTCCGTTTACAGCAATTGTCATTGCCTTTTCCGGATTATTCTTCATCATATCGCTGTACTTGGTTTCCTTGAGTCCGCCGATCCAGCCTGTGTGCCACTTGAAAGTCTTCTGTTCAAGCTTCTTTCCTGTGAGAACTGCCTTTGCGCAGTTGATGATGATAACGTTATCTCCGCAGTCTGCGTGAGGTGCGAAGGTAGGCTTATTCTTGCCTCTGAGAATTGATGCTGCAGCAGCTGCTACACGACCGAGGGATTTGCCCTCTGCATCAATAACATACCACTTACGGCTGATTTCGTTAGCCTTAGGCATATAAGTTGACATAGTCATTCTCCTTTTATTTTTAGTAGATATTGCCGAACTGATATCATTCAATGCAGGCAACTCCACTTACATTCTGATACACGTCGGACACAACGTTTATTATTATACACGGCGCACGAACTGTTGTCAATTGCCATTTTGCCGAATTTTTAAAATATATCCCTCAAACTCTTTAAATCTCTCTGTTTTGCTCGTTTTCTCTACGGTTCTCTATTTTCATTTCATTTTTTGATTTTCACCGAATTTCGTTGTATTTATGCGGTTTTCGAGGGTTCGGAACGTTTATTTTGTGCAAAACAACGATGCTTTTTTACGTTTTAATATTTATCTTGTACTATTATATATTATATTTATGTAAAAATCAAGCTATTGAAGCGGCAAGTCCCCATTTTTTCCCGTCAGCACTTGACTTTGGGACGGGTTTGGTATATAATTGATGTGAATGTTTTGATAAATTCATAAGTAAATGCCACTGTTCAGGTGTTTACTTCGGAAAGGACGCTTTTTATGAAACATACAAAAGCAGCTGCTCTTATTTCCTGCATTGCAATGGCTTTTTCGCTCTGCTCCTGCTCACTGCCTTTTACCGGCAGCACGGAGGAAGAGGAACAGCCTGATGTTTCCGAGCTTTTATCGCAGATAGAATCACTTGAACACGATGTTTCTTCGCTTAAAGCGGAAACTGTTCCCGACATTAAGATAAAAAACAAAGAGGATTACCTCAACGGAAAGAACAACCCTGCAGTCAGCGAAGCTGTTGCCGAAAAGGAAAAAGTAATGGCTGATCTTCCTGCCACTGTAATAATAAAGGGCAAGGAATACAGCACGGAGCTTACCTCGCTCACTTTGAGCAATATGGACTTGACCGATGATGATATTGTCGAACTTAAATATATGGTGAATCTGACCGAGCTGCAGATATATCAGAACAACATCACCGATCTTTCGCCGCTCAAAGGCTTGACCGAGCTGAAAAACCTTTCGCTTTTCAAGAACAAGGTCGAAGATCTTTCGCCGCTCGCGGGTCTTGTCGGACTGGAGAGCCTTTATCTGCGTTCAAACAACATCAGCGACATCTCCTCGCTTGACGGACTCGTTCATCTGCGTGCGCTTGATCTTTCCGACAATGAGATAAGTGATATCACGCCGCTGACGAATTTGAAGCAGCTTGAACTTCTTCGTCTTAACGATAACAATATTAATAGTATAACAGCTTTGAGCGGAATGGACAGGATGATCGGGCTGCATTTGCAGAACAATGATATTTCCGACATCACTCCGCTGACGACTATGGGCGACCTCAACGAGCTTTATCTCGAAAACAACAGCATCGGTTCGATAGAGCCTCTTATGTCGCTGACTTCGCTGCAATGGCTGAAAATAAGCAACAATCCGATAACGAATATCCGTCCTGCGGCTTCGCTCATAATGCTGAAAAAGCTTTATATGCAGGGTCTTGACATTCCTGCGGAGGATATGGATTACCTTGCGGAGCAGCTTCCCGACTGCACTTTCGTTTACTAAAGTCTGTAATAAAATTTACATATTAAGGAATTAAGGAGAAAAAGAAAAATGATCATCATTCTCAAGAACAACGCTTCACCCGAATCCGTTGAAAAGCTGGACGAGCTTCTCAAAGAACAGGGTTTGAAGACCAACCACATTCAGGGTGCAAATCAGCATATCATCGGTCTTATCGGCGATACTTCCGCAGTCGATATGCACAACCTTTATGCGCAGGACTGCATTGAGGAGATCAAGCGTGTGCAGGAGCCTTACAAAAAGGCTAACCGCAAGTTCCACCCCGATGACACTGTTATCGAAGCAGGCGGCAGAAAGATCGGCGACGGTTCTCTTCAGGTCATCGCAGGTCCCTGCTCCGTTGAAACAGAGGAACAGATACTCACTACCGCTCACGCTGTAAAGGAAGCAGGCGCAACAATGCTCAGAGGCGGTGCGTTCAAGCCGAGAACGTCCCCTTACTCCTTCCAGGGTCTTCGTGAAGAGGGCATCAGGCTTCTTCTCAAAGCTAAGGCTGAAACGGGACTTCCTATCGTTACCGAAATTATGAGCCAGTCCGATCTTCCTCTCTTTGACGAGATCGATGTTATTCAGGTCGGCGCAAGAAATATGCAGAACTTTGAGCTTTTAAAGGCTCTCGGCAAGACAACAAAGCCTATTCTTCTTAAAAGAGGTCTTGCAAATACACTTGAAGAAACACTTATGTCCGCAGAATACATAATGTCCGAGGGCAACCCGAACGTTATCCTTTGCGAGCGAGGAATCCGCACATTTGAAACAATGACAAGAAACACATTCGATGTTTCCGCGATCCCGCTCCTCAAGCAGAAGTCACATCTCCCCGTTTGTGCTGACCCTTCACACGCTACCGGTATCATCTCGCTCATTGAGCCAATGGCTCTTGCTGCTGTTGTTGTAGGCACGGACGCTCTCGAGATCGAAGTTCACTGCAATCCTAAGGCTGCACTTTCCGACGGCGGTCAGCAGCTCACACCCGATATGTTCAAGGAAACAATGAAGAAGATCAGCGGTCTTTGCGGCTATCTCGGAAGAACTATCGGCTAAAAAATTTCATCGGAAAGGAGTACGTTTTCCTAAAAAATGTCGGAAAACGGCGGTTTATCAATGGAATACACAAGAATACCCGTAAAAGCTTCGATAAATTACGAAGTCATTGTCGGAAAGGATATGCTTGACGGCTGCGGCGAATACATTAAGGCTGTTACAAAGGCACAGAAATTTGCGGTGATAACCGATGATACTGTCGATGCTCTCTACGGCGAAAAAGTCGTAAAAAGCCTTGAAAAAAGCGGCTTTGAGGTATATAAATTCGTATTTCCGCACGGCGAGGCTTCCAAATGCACGGCTACGCTGCTCAACATTTACAGCTTTTTATGCGAAAAGCACATCTCACGCACGGACGCTCTTGTTGCGCTCGGAGGAGGTGTTGTCGGCGACATAACGGGCTATGCGGCGGCTACATTTCTGAGAGGTCTTGACTTCGTACAGATACCGACTACTCTGCTTGCACAGGTGGATTCATCGGTCGGAGGAAAGACAGCTATCGACCTGCCCGAGGGAAAAAACCTCGTCGGCGCATTCAAGCAGCCTAAGCTCGTTATCTGCGACACGGCTACGCTTGATACGCTCCCCGAGGAATTTCTCATTGACGGAATGGGTGAAGTCGTAAAATACGGAATGATAAAGTCTGCTTCGCTTTTCGGGCTGCTTGAAACAAGAACGCTTGACAATATCAGAGAAATTTCCGAAAATGTCATCGAGCAGTGCGTTTCGATAAAGCGTGATGTTGTCGAAGCCGATGAATTCGACAAGGGCGAGCGTATGCTCCTCAACTTCGGTCACACGCTTGCGCACTCTATCGAGCAGTACTATAATTACACGGGTATCACGCACGGCAAGGCTGTTGCTGTCGGAATGAGAATGATAACAAGGCTTGCCGAGAAGCAGGGAATGGCTGAAAAGGGTCTTACCGACCGTCTTATCGCCTGCCTTGAACGCTACAAGCTGAATGTTGAAGTTGAGCCGACCGAACACGAACTCGGCGGTGCTTGCCTTAACGATAAAAAGCGTGAAAGCGGCAGCATAAGCATCATTATTTGCAGCGAAGTCGGAAGATCGGCTGCTGTAAAGATGCCCGTTGAAAAATTTCTTGAATTCCTTGAAAAATAACAGGAGAAAATATGAACGTTACTATAACACCGTCGGGACTTATCGGCAGGATAAGCGCTCCGTCCTCCAAAAGCTTTTCCCACAGAATGATAATCGCTGCTTCACTCGCTGACGGCGTTTCCGAGGTCAGCGCAGTGAACCCCTCCGAGGACATTGACGCAACCGTTGACGCTATGACAGCGCTCGGCGCCAGGATCGTCAATGACGGAAATGTTTACACCATAAAAGGTATCGGTGTCCCCTCTTCCTCGGCGAAGATCAACTGCCGTGAGAGTGGTTCGACACTTCGGTTCATCATTCCCGTTGCGGCTGCACTCGGCTGCGATGCGGAATTTTCGGGCAGCGGAAAGCTCCCTACCCGACCGATAACTCCATACAAGCGTGAGCTTTCACAAAAGGGCGTGAGCTTCGTTCACACGGACGGAGTTATGCCGTTCACGATGAGCGGAAAGCTTTGCGGCGGTGATTTTCACATTGAGGGCGATGTTTCGTCGCAGTTCATCACGGGACTGCTGTTCGCTCTGCCGCTCTGCGCCGAGGACAGCAGGATAATCCTCACCTCAAAGCTTGAATCGAAGCCTTATGCCGATATGACGATAGCTGCGCTGAAGGTTTTCGGCGTTGAAGTTGATGAAAGCGTTTCGGACGAGGGTTTCCCCGTCTACAATATAAAGGGAAATCAGCGTTACAAGGCTGCCGACTGCGCAGTTGAGGGCGATTATTCGCAGGCTGCGTTCTATTATGTCGCAAATGCGCTCGGCTCGGAAATTGAGATAGGAAATCTCAGCGAAGCCTCCGTTCAGGGCGACAGGCAGATATGCGAAATTCTCGAAAAGTCGGGTTACGGCAGGGTCGGCTGCAGCGAATATGAGCCGTTCACGGTCGATGTTTCCGATATTCCCGATCTTGTCCCGATACTTACGGTGTTCGGCTGCTTCACCAAAGATGTAAGCAGGATAGTGAACGCAAAGCGCCTTAAAATAAAGGAAAGCGACCGTCTTAAAGCGATCGCTGACGCAATAAACGCTATCGGAGGAAATGTCGTTTACGGCGATGATTTCCTTGAAATACACCCCGTCCGTTCCTTCACGGGCGGAATGATCGACGGCTGCAACGATCATCGTATCGTTATGGCTTCGGCTGTTGCTTCGACAAAGGCAGACGGAGAGATAACGATAACCGATGCACAGGCTGTTTCAAAGAGCTACCCCGATTTCTGGCAGGATTTTAAAAAGCTTGGCGGAAAAATTAGCACTGACCTTTAATGGTAAGAAAGGACTGAAAATGATGTCATCTTTTTGGAATCACAATATAACAGTTTCGATATTCGGCGAATCGCACGGTCCTGCGATCGGCGTTGTGATCGATAATCTTCCTCCGGGAGAGCATATCGACCTCGAAGAGCTTCGCAATTTTATGGCAAGACGTGCGCCTAAAAAGGACGCAACCTCCACGCAGAGAAGTGAAAAAGACCTCCCGAACATTATGTCGGGTGTTCACAACGGCTACACAACGGGTACTCCCCTTGCGGCTTTTATAAACAACACCGACCAGCACTCGCAGGACTATGGCAACATCTCAAAGCTTGCACGTCCGGGACACGCTGACTACACGGGTGCGCTCCGCTATAAGGGCTTCAACGATGTAAGAGGCGGCGGACACTTCTCGGGCAGACTTACCGCTCCGCTCTGCTTTGCAGGTGCAGTTTGCGGTCAGATACTTGAGCGCCGAGGAATTTACACGGGTACTCACATCGCACAGATACACAATATCAAGGACACGAAGTTCAATCCGCTTGAAATTTCACGTGAGCAGATAATCGCACTCCGCCATAAGAAGTTCCCTACTATCAGCGATAAAAAGGGTCAGGCTATGTATGACGACATCGACCTTGCACGCCGTTCGCTCGACAGCCTCGGCGGTATCGTTGAGTGTGCGGTGACGAACGTTCCCGCAGGCGTTGGTTCGCCTATTTTTGAGGGACTCGAAAACAGCATCGCACAGATCGTTTTCGGTATCCCTGCGGTAAAGGGAATCGAATTCGGCGCAGGCTTCCAGGTCGCAACTATGCTCGGCAGCCAGAACAACGACGAATTCTATGTGAATGAAGTCGGTCACGTTCTCACCAAGACCAACAACCACGGCGGTATCCTCGGCGGCATCTCCTCGGGTATGCCTATCATCTTCCGAGTTGCATTCAAACCTACACCGTCAATTGCACAGCCGCAGCAGACTATCGACTACGGCAAGCTCACAAACGGAGTTATCGAGATAAAGGGCAGACACGACCCATGCGTTGTACCGAGAGCTGTTCCATGTGTCGAAGCTGCAGCGAATATCGCTATACTTTCGCATATGCTCGATTATCCAAACTTCTGATAAAGGGGAGTTCTGATCTTGCAGGATTTCAAAACGGAAATTTCCACGCTCCATTCGGTAAAGATCGCAGTCTGCTATCTCCTTGACGAGATAAAAAAGCCGATCTCCGAACAGGAGCTTTACGAAATAGTTATGAAAAGCGAAGCCGTGAACTATTTTCACTATAACCAAGCTATCGATGAGCTGCTGAAAAGCGGAGCGGTAACAAAATTTGAGGAAAACGGTGAAAATTATTTCCGGCTTGAAGAAAAAGGCAGACAAAGTGCGGAGTGTTACAACGATTATGTCCCCTACCACTTCCGCAAGCGGCTGCTGAAATCGGCGTTCGCATTTTTCTCGGCGCAGAAGCGTGACAAGGAAGCGAAGATCGACATCACCGAAACCGCAACGGGATACAACGTCGATTGTACAATTGGCGATGACGAACTGGAGCTTATGCACTTTTCTATCTATGCTCCCGACCGTGATCAGGCCGAGATGATAAAGGAAAAGATACACCTTAACCCCGAGCTTTTCTATACAAACGTTATCGGATTTTTGTTAGAGAATAAGGAAGAAGAGTTTAAGGAGTAATGCATAATGCGTAATGCGTAATGCGTAATTTCTGCATAGCTAACATTTGTCGGGCAATGCGAAGCCAACTAAAGTTTACGTCCACGCTTTTTAAAGGGTGGCAGGGGTCAAGGGGACAGCGTCCCATTGTCGCTCTCCGCAGAGAGCGAAACTCCCTAAACTATCGCATAAAGCTTTGCATCAATAGAATAATATCTAACAGCTAAAACGGCGCAATTCACATCAAAAAAGGTAAAACAAACTATGAGAAATCAAGTTTCGTAAACCTTAAAATTGTGAATTGCGCCATTCTATTTTATTAAGCAAACTATCCTTGAAGCGAAAATCCACGAACGAAGTGAGCGGATTTGAAGCTTCAACGCAATTTATGAACGACGATAGTTTTGTAAAACAAAAACCCTGTTTTCAAAGAATTTGATCTATTCTTTGAAAACAGGGCTATTTTTTTGGGGGAAGAAAACAACATTACAGCTTTTTCAATCTTGCGAAGTTTGCCATTATCTTCTTTGTTCCGACCTTGTCAAAGGCAATTTCAAGCATCGCATCGTTGGACATTTTCTTGACCGAAACAATGATGCCCTCGCCGAACATATTATGCGATACTTTTTCGCCTACGCTGTAGTCGGCATCGCTTTTCTGCGCTTTTTTGAGCTGCTGATTTACGATCTGGCTCTTCAGGTCATAGGTCGGTGCGGCTACTATAAAATCATCGTCCCCGTTTTCCTCATCATGACTGTTGACAGTGCTGTCTATTCTCTCGACATACTCGGCAGGAATTTCCTTGACGAAACGTGAAATAGTATTCATCGTGGTCGAGCCGTACATCATACGTCTTACGGCATGTGAGATATAGAGCTTGCGCTTCGCACGGGTTATTGCAACGTATGCAAGGCGGCGCTCTTCTTCGAGGTCTTCAACGGTGTCCATACTTCTCTTGCTCGGGAAAATGCCCTCCTCCGCACCAACGATAAATACTGTATCGAACTCCAGTCCCTTTGCGGAGTGGATAGTCATAAGGTTCACGGCATCGGTCGTTGTGTCCATTCTGTCGGCGTCGGTGAAGAGTGAAATTTCTTCGAGGAACTCGGAAAGTGACGGTTCTTCGTCCTCGGTCTTGCTGTTGATATAATTTTGGATATTGGATTTGAGTTCGGCGATGTTTTCAAGCTTGCCCGTTCCCTCTTCGCCGAGCGAGCGCATATAATTACCATAACCGGTAACGTCAAGCACTTCATCGACAAGATTTTCAAGCGGCTCGTTTGCGGCAAATTCGGCAAGATGCTCAAACATTGCGGCTGCTTTTTTGAGCGGAGCGACTTTTTTGCCGAGCATCGGGTACTGCTCAACGTCCTGCATAATGGTTATAGGTGAAATTCCGAGGTCATCGGAGATCTGTTCGATCATTGAAACGGTCGCATCGCCAATGCTGCGCTTCGGCTCGTTGATGATTCGCTTGAAGCGGAGCATATCCATACTATTATTAATAACGGAGAGATATGCGATCATATCACGAATTTCCTTGCGGTCATAGAATCGCAGACCGCCGATAACACGATACGGAATACCTTTGAGCGTAAATTCACGTTCAAGTGCGTTCGACTGGGCATTTGTACGGTAGAGAACTGCGAAATCACGGAATTCCTTGCCGTCCTTGTTCTGCTCTGAAACGGTATTTGCAACAAAGCTTGCTTCACCGTGTTCGTCAATGGCCTTGAAGAGGGTTATTTTGTCGCCGTCACCGATATCCGTCCAGAGCCTCTTTTCGTTTCGGCTGCTGTTATTTGCGATAACGGCGTTTGCGGCATTGAGGATATTCTGAGTTGAGCGGTAGTTCTGTTCAAGTCGAATTACAACTGCGCCGCTGAACTGTTCCTCAAATCTGAGGATATTTTCGATAGTTGCGCCACGGAATTTATAGATAGACTGGTCGTCATCGCCGACAACGCAGATATTTCCGAACTTTTCCGAAAGAAGCGTTACAAGTCGGAGCTGTGCATAGTTCGTGTCCTGATACTCGTCCACCATTATGTAGCGGTAGCGGTTGCTGTAATGGTCAAGAACGTCGCCGCACTCGGTGAAAAGTCGGACGGTAAGGCAGATTATATCGTCAAAATCGACCGCATTCGCTGCGACGAGCTTTTTCTGGTAAGCTGTGTAGAGCTTTGAAATTCCTATTTTATAGTAGTCTCCGCCCGTCTGCTCCGCATAGAGTTCAGGCGTGAGGAGGTTGTCCTTTGCTTGGGAAATTGCGGCAATAACGACTTTAGGGTTAAAAATCTTATCGGACATATCGAGTGCTTCGTAGCAGGATTTGAGCAGACGAAGGCTGTCATCGCTGTCATAGATAGCGAAGTCGTGACCGTAGCCGATGCGTTCTATCTCACGTCTTAAAATTCTCACGCAGACCGAGTGGAAGGTTGCGGCGGTGATGTTTTCGGCATTCGTGCCGAGCATCGTTTCAAGTCGCTCCTTAAGCTCGCCTGCGGCTTTGTTCGTAAATGTGATAGCCATTATCTTCCACGGGTCAACCGGGTTCACGGCTGCAATTTCTTTAAGACGGGCAACTGTTTCCTCATCTTTTTCGCCGTTGTAGGATTCGAGGAAAGTCACATCGTCCTCGTTTGCCGAAGCAGGCACGTTCGCATCGGTATAAGCCGAGCCGAAATTGACCATATTCGCAATTCTGTTGACAAGAACGGAAGTTTTTCCGCTTCCTGCGCCTGCTAAGATTAGGACAGGACCTTCGGTCGTGAAAACGGCTTTTTTCTGCATATCGTTAAGCCTTACGAAATATTTCTCCAAGGCTTTTTTTCTTGCACTGATAAACTCATCTTTGACTGACATTTGAATCCTCCGAATAAGTGGGAGCTGAACTTCTCCCGAATAGTAATCATAAAATCATTATATCACAACCTTATCACAAACGGAAGTAATTTCTTCACTTTTTTACATATTGATAATATTTTTAAAACAGTTTTTTTACGTTCAGGATATTTCTTCGATCGATAAAAAGCTGCGCAGGCTTATATTTCCGTATGCCAAATATACGACTCTTCAATATGATAACTTTGTGAAAACTGCACAAAAAAGTTCACGAAAGATTTTTGGTAAATTTATATATTTTTGTAGACAAATTACTTGCAGTGTTGTATAATATAGATAATTCAAGACGAAAAAGAGGTGACTTTATACATATTTTAAACAGAACAGCGTATATTCCGACGATTCTGTTTGAATCCGCCGTAAAAATTGCATAAAACGGCTCAAAAGTGATTTTCAGAAAAGCTTTTGGCATTTAAAACAATAGCTTTTCAGACTAAAAAATAAAAAGGAGTGCTTTAAAATGGCAAACAGATTTATCCTCAATGAAACTTCTTATCACGGTGCGGGCGCTATAAACGCTATCGCTGACGAAGCTAAGGGCAGAGGCTTCAAAAAAGCTCTCGTATGCTCCGACCCTGATCTTATCAAGTTCGGCGTTACAAAGAAAGTAACCGATGTTCTTGACAACGCAGGACTTGCTTATACACTTTATTCCGAGATCAAGCCGAATCCGACCATTGAAAATGTTCAGTCGGGCGTTGCCGCTTTTAAGGCAGCAGGTGCAGATTACCTCATCGCTATCGGCGGCGGTTCTTCGATGGACACAGCAAAGGCTATCGGCATTATCATCGCAAACCCCGAATTTGCTGATGTTGTAAGCCTTGAGGGCGTTGCTGACACGAAGAACAAGTCTGTTCCTATCCTTGCAGTTCCTACAACAGCAGGCACAGCAGCAGAGGTCACTATCAACTACGTTATCACAGATGCCGCAAAGAACAGAAAGATGGTTTGCGTTGACCCACACGATATTCCTGTCGTTGCATTCGTTGACCCTGATATGATGTCCTCAATGCCAAAGGGACTTACCGCCGCAACAGGTATGGACGCACTCACACACGCTATCGAAGGCTACATCACCAAGGGCGCTTGGGAGCTTTCCGATATGTTCCACCTCAAAGCAATCGAGATCATTTCCAGAAGCCTCAGAGGTGCTGTTGCGAACACCAAGGAAGGCAGAACCGATATGGCTCTCGGTCAGTATGTTGCAGGTATGGGCTTCTCGAACGTTGGTCTTGGCATCGTTCACTCAATGGCTCACCCACTCGGTGCGCTTTATGACACACCGCACGGTGTTGCAAATGCTATCATTCTTCCGACAGTTATGGAATACAACGCTCCGGCAACCGGCGAAAAATACCGTGAGATCGCAAGAGCAATGGGCGTAAAGGGCGTTGATGAAATGTCGCAGGAAGAGTACAGAAAGGCTGCTATCGATGCAGTTAAGCAGCTTTCCAAGGACGTTGGAATCCCTGCCGACCTTAAGGACATCGTTAAGCCCGAGGATATCCCGTTCCTTGCACAGTCTGCTTACGATGATGCTTGCCGTCCCGGCAACCCAAGAGATACTTCCGTTGAAGAGATCAGCGAGCTTTACAAGTCGCTTCTTTGATAAAGTTACATAACCTCCGCAGTCCGAGCGCATTTTTTGTTCGGACTGCTCGTTCTTTTTAGTGAGAAAATAAATGAAATTCAGATTTACTGTTGATATTGACAATGTTGATTATGCGCAGATAATAAGAGCGGTTCTGCCTTATGTCAACAAGGCAGATATTCCCCTGCCGTCTGCGGTGCTTGATGCGGCGGAGGCTCCGGGAGTGCTTGAAAACTTTCTTCGCTTCATTCCGCAGGAGCAGCAGGACAAGCTTGTACTTTCGCTTTTCGAGAAAAACAGTGCCAAGCTGACCGAAGCAGCTGTACGCTTTGCGGACAAGCACGGTGTTGATGCAAATATTTCTGGGTTGAGGCTTGAAGAAAAGCTGTAAAATGTTTATACTTTACACGCTCTGTTATGACGCAGATACGTCGTTTTTCAAAGAATACAAGATAGTAAAACAAGTTAGCTGTAAAGTTCATTACTTTACAGTTTTATGGAGATGATCTTATGAACGAAACAATAAAAACGCTTACAACAAGAAGAAGTGTGCGTTCCTACAAGGACACGCCCGTCCCCGATGATGTTCTGAAAGAGATACTGCTCGCAGGTGAATATGCACCGAGCGGAATGCACAAAATGCCTGCCGTTATGGTCGTTGTCAAGGACAAAGAAACCATTGCAAAGCTTTCAAAGCTCAACGCACAGATAATGGGCAAGGACGTTGATCCTTTCTACGGTGCGCCGACGGTAGTAATTGTTTTCTCGGACACTTCCTCGCACACATATCTCGAGGACGGAACGCTCGTTATGGGAAATCTTATGAATGCTGCGGCTTCGCTCGGAGTTTCTTCCTGCTGGATACACCGTGCAAAAGAGATGTTCCTGACCGACGAGGGCAAGGAGTATATGAAAAAATGGGGACTTGACGACCGCTATGTCGGCATCGGCAACTGCATTTTAGGCTATGCGAACGGCGATATCCCCTCGCCCGTTGCAAGGAAAGACGGGTATGTAATATTTGATTAAGTCAAAACCGCCGTTCACTTTTTTGTGGGCGGCGGTTTGGTTTTGAAATGATTTTGATACGATATTGGTTTTCAGCACACACTGTGCCGCTATTCATACTGTGTTGAAGCAAAAATCCGCTCACTTCGTTCGTGGATTTTTGCTTCAAGGATAGATTTTTGAGGATAAAAGAAAGGCGCAATTCACATTTGGGTTTTACGAAACGGATTTCTCATAGTTCGTTTTACCTTTTTTTGATGTGAATTGCGCCTTTTTTAGCTATTACTAATTACGCTATTGTAACTGATTTAATGCTGTTAATTTAGGGTGTTTCGCTCTCTGCGGAGAGCGATGAGGGACGCTGTCCCCTCAACCCCTGCCACCCTTTAAAAAGCGTGGACGTAAATTTTAATTGGCTTCGCATCACTCAAACAAAGTTGAGCTCTGCAAATAATTCCGAATTCCGAATTCATAATTCCGAATTAATTTATCAGCCGAGTTCCAACATTCTGTCGATACATACCGATGCACGTTTGATCTGCTCTTCGGGCATATCGATAACAAGTCCGCCCTTGCCTGTAAGACAGTTATAGACATCAACGAGCGTTGTTGACTTCATATTCGGGCAGATAAGATGCTTTGAAAGCGGATAGAAGCTCTTATCGGGGCAAATATACTGGAGATGCTCGGCTATGGATATTTCCGTTCCGATGATGAACTCCTTTGCGTCCGAATTTTTGGCAAAGTTCACGATGCCCGAGGTCGAACCTATGTAATCTGCGTGGCTGCAAACGGACGGCTGACATTCGGGGTGGACGAGTACGAGTGCATTCGGGTGCTTTTCCTTAGCTGCGATGACCTGCTTCTCGTTTACAGCGGCGTGGACGGGGCAGCCGCCCTGAATGAGCTTGAAATTCTTTTCGGGGAGCTGATCTCTTACAAATGCGCCGAGATTGCAGTCGGGTATAAAGAGGATATTCTCTGCATCGAGCTTTCTGCAAATTTCAACTGCGGAGCTTGAAGTTACACAGACATCGGCGTGTTCTTTGAGTGCCGCAGTGGTATTGATATAGGCAACGACTGTATAGTCGGGGTACATTGCTTTAAGCTGGACAAGCTCCTCTGCGGAGATCTGTTCAGCCATTGGGCAGCCTGCTTCGGGGCAGGAAAGGATAACCTTCTTATTCGGGGAAAGAATTTTACAGGTTTCCGCCATAAAATGAACGCCGCACATAATGAGTGTATCGTTCTTGTCCTCTGCGGCAAGCTGTGAAAGCTTGAACGAGTCGCCCGTATAATCGGCTATTTCCTGAATTTCCTCCGCCTGATAGCTGTGGGCAAGTATCGTGATACCCTTTTCTTTTTTTATTCTTAAAATTTCCTGCTGAATATCCTTTACCATAAACTTTCCTTTCCAAGTTCTGATCTCAAAAAACACAAGACGGTTTTATAAGTCTTTTTTATTATCGGACGATTCTTCATCGTCCTTTTTCGATCCTTCCGAATCGGACTTTTTGTTAAATTTAAACACAGCCGAAAGCGACTTATGCATTTTGTTCTTTTTTTCATCGTCAACGGGTATATCATTTGAACAATAATCAAGTGTTCGTGTTGAAAGTCCTCTTCGCTCGAGAAGATAGTTGACAAAATCACGAACAAGCGAATAAATTACGGCAAAGATCGGAACACCGAGTATCATTCCCGCAAAGCCGAACATTCCTCCGCCGACAAAGATCGCAAACATTACCCAGAACGGTGAAAGTCCGGTTGAATCGCCGAGGATCTTCGGACCCAAGATATTTCCGTCAAACTGCTGTAAGATAAAAATGAAGATAACGAACGGAATTACTTGTCTTGGAGCGGCAACAAGCAGCAGAAGTGCGCTCGGTATCGCACCGATGAACGGACCGAAGAACGGGATAATATTCGTAACGCCGACAACGACGCTGATAAGCGCAACAAAGTCCATTTTCATTATCGACATACAGATAAATGTAAGGATACCGATGATAGTCGAGTCAATAAGCTTGCCCGAAATGAAGCCGCCAAGCATTTTATTCGTGCGGGCAGCAATACTGTAAACGGCATTTTTTCCGCCCTCGGGCAGAACAGCCGCAACGAACTTTCTCATCTGGGCAATGAATTTTTCCTTGCTGAAAAGAAGATATATCGCAACGATGAAGCCGATAACAAAGTCGCCAAGACCGCCTATAAAACCAATTGCGCCGTCTTTGAGCTTGATAGCCCACTCACCGAGCTTGGGAACTATGCTGTTTATAAAATCGGTCAGCTTCGGCTGGAGGTTATCGAACTGCGTCTGCACAAAGCTGTAGATATCGGGATAGTCCTCGACAAATTTGTATATCCAGCTTTCAAAATTATTCAGATAGCTGTTAAAATTTCGTGCCAATCCTATAACGCTCTCAACTACCTGCGGCAAAAGAACTGCGACAATCGCAAAAAGCACTGCAAGAAGCGTAAGCAGACCGAAAGCAACGCTTAACGAGCGCACAAGCTTTCGGTGCGCTTTTTTTCTCTCAAAGCACTTTCCGAAAACACGCTCAAAAAATTTCATCAACGGATTGACAATGTAAGCAATAACAATGCCCCACGTTACGGGCGCAATGACATTTGCGAATGAAGCAAGCACACCGCTTATAGCGCTGAATTTCTGGACAATAACGACAAGGAACAGACAAATTGCAAAGGTAATGACTGTGTAGAATGAAACCGTCAGATATTTTTGATTTGGTTCTATCTTCATATTCTCGTCCTTTTTTATCGGGTGGATATAATAAAAACATCTTTATTATAACACCTTTTTCTTCATTTGTAAAGATTTCACGACGAAATATTTATATTTTTTTCGGACAAAATAAAGTTAAACCTATTTATTCGGAGGGTTTATATGATCTATGATACAATTATAGTCGGAAGCGGAACGGCAGGACTTTCCGCCGCAGTGTATGCAGGACGTGCGCAGCTGATTTTCGCCGTCGTTGACAGGATCGGCGGAAGTGTCGGACAGATATCGGGCAGCAGCCGTGTAGACAACTATCTCGGACTGTATGGCGAAAGCGGTTTCGATCTCGGAATGAAGTTCCGCCGTCATGCGCAGGCTCTCGGTACAGAATTCATCGAGGGTGAAGTTGTGAAGATCGTTTCCGACAATGGAATATACAAAATATTACTGAAAAGCGGTGAACCTTTACAGACCAAAACTGTAGTATATGCAGCAGGAACAGAGCCGATAAAGCCCGACATCACGGGTCTTGAACGATTTTCGGGCAAGGGTGTTTCCTATTGTGCTATATGCGACGGTGCATTTTACAGAAATAAGGTCGTCGCTGTGATAGGCTGCGGTGACAGTGCGCTCGGTGATGCGCTGTTCCTTGCTCCGATTGCGGCTGAGGTTTACGTTATCCACCGTCGGAATGAGTTAAGGGCGAACAAAACGCTTTGCCAAAGAGCCGAAGAAACAAAAAATATCCACTTTATTCTTAGTGCGGAAGTTAAAGAATTTGTCGGCGGTGAGAAGATATCCTCTATCCGCTATATTCATAACTGTAAAGAACAAAGCCTTGGCACAAGTGGAGTGTTCATTGCAGTGGGTTCAAGACCTGCGACCGCACCTTTAAAGGATATAGTTGAATTGAACGAGGGTGGTTATATCGTTGCAGGTGAAGATTGCGTTACCTCGGCAAAAGGGATCTTTGCGGCAGGTGATGTCAGAACCAAGCCAATGAAGCAGCTTATCACAGCGGCGGCAGACGGGGCGAACAGTATTCACAGCGCAGAGGAGTTTTTGAGAATTCGGAATTCGGAATGCGGAATTCGGAATTAAGCTCCGCTTTTTCGTAATAAAAAACCTGTTTTCAAAGGACATTCATTGATGCTTTGAAAACAGGTTTATTTATTTAGATATTTTCTTGAAAAAATATTTATGCAATTCGGAACGAAAAATCTATCATTATGAAAGTTTTGTCTTTATTCGTAAATATTCGGAGCAAATATAATTCCGAATTCCGAATTCATAATTCCGAATTACTTAGAGAGCGCTTTCTGTCCAATATCCTTGCGGTAGTGTGCGCCTGCAAAGGTTATCTTCTTTACACCATCGTAGGACTTATCGAGTGCGGCTTGGAGAGTTTCGCCCGTTGCTGTTACGCCGATAACTCGTCCGCCGTTGGTATAGAACCTGCCGTCCTCAAACTTTGTGCCTGCGTGGTAAACGAAAACGCCGTCGACCTGACCTTTTTCGTCCATACCGTGCATTTCGATGCCCTTTTTATAGCTCTGCGGATAGCCGCCGCTTGCCATTATTACGCAGGAACAGCACTCATTTTTCCACTTGATATCGAGGTCGGAGAGATTTTCGTTATAGACAGCCTCGAAGATATCGCAGAGGTCTGTATCGAGGAGCGGAAGAACGACCTGTGTTTCGGGGTCGCCGAAGCGGCAGTTGTATTCGATGACTTTTACACCCTTTGGTGTTGCCATAAGTCCGAAATAGAGGCAGCCTTTGAACTTTCTGCCCTCGGCGTTCATTGCGTTCATTGTCGGGAGGAAGATATTTTCCATACATTCCTTTGCAACGGCTTCGGTATAGAACGGGTTCGGAGCGATAGTTCCCATACCGCCCGTGTTAAGTCCCTTATCGCCGTCGAGCGCACGCTTATGATCCATTGAGGAGATCATCGGAACGACTGTCTTGCCGTCTGTGAACGAGAGTACGGAAATTTCGGGCCCCGTGAGGAATTCTTCGATAACGACAGTCGAGCTGCTTTCACCGAACTGCTTTCCGTCGATCATCGACTTGACCGCTTCAACAGCCTCTTCCTCGTTCTGTGCGATTATTACACCCTTTCCGAGTGCAAGTCCGTCAGCCTTGATAACTGCGGGATAGCTGTTCTGCTCTTTGAGGTAAGCAATAGCGGAGACACTGTCTGTAAAGGTTTCATACTTTGCAGTAGGGATATTGTATTTTTTCATAAGGTCTTTGGAGAAGACCTTGCTGCCCTCGATGATTGCGGCAGCCTTGTTCGGTCCGAATGTCATAAAGCCCTCTGCGTTGAGTGCGTCTACCATACCGAGAACGAGCGGATCGTCGGGAGCTACGACTACCATATCGACTTTGAGCTGCTTTGCAAGTGCGACAACTCCGTCAATATCGGTCGCACCGACATTGAAGCACTCGGCATAGCGTGAGATACCGCCGTTGCCTGGAGTGCAGTAGAGCTTTTCAACACGCTTGCTTTCGGCAAGCTTCATTATAATGGCGTGTTCACGGCCGCCGCCGCCAACTACTAATATTTTCATTTTTATCAGTCCCCTTTCAGAGCTAATTCGGAATTCGGAATGCGGAATTCGGAATTATTTTTTCCGATAATTGTTCCGAATTACTAACGAAAACCGATTTTGGTAACGTGCGGATATGGAATCCGCCCCTACGTTTTTGATTGGAATATGCGTTTTTGACGGGACGGGAAACCCTTCCCCTACATTTTTCTGCGATTTTTATACAATATGCATCAATTAATTCCGAATTCCGAATTCATAATTCCGAATTTGAAATTAGTGGTGGAAAAGACGGATTCCCGTGAATGCCATTGCAATATTGTACTTGTTGCAGGTATCGATAACGTTGTCGTCACGGATAGAGCCGCCCGGCTGTGCGATGTATTCCACGCCGCTCTTGTGCGCTCTTTCGATGTTATCACCGAATGGGAAGAATGCGTCCGAACCAAGGCAAACGCCTGTATTCTCATCGAGCCATGCACGCTTTTCTTCTGCGGTGAAAACCTCCGGCTTTGTCTTGAAGATGTTCTGCCAAGCGCCGTCTGCGAGTACGTCCATATATTCATCGGGGGACATATAAACATCGATAGCATTGTCACGGTCTGCACGGCGGATACCGTCGATGAAGTCAAGTCCGAGCACCTTCGGGGACTGACGGAGCCACCAGTTATCGGCTTTCTGACCTGCAAGGCGTGTGCAGTGGATTCTCGACTGCTGACCTGCGCCGATGCCGACAGCCTGACCGTCCTTAACGTAGCATACGGAGTTGGACTGTGTATATTTGAGGACGATGAGCGAGATAAGGAGGTCACGCTTCTTTTCGTCGGGGATATCCTTGTTGCTTGTTACGATGTTTTCAAGGAGAGCGTTATCGATAGGAAGCTCGTTTCTGCCCTGCTCGAATGTTACGCCGAACACCTGCTTTGTTTCGATAGGTGCAGGCTTGTAGTTTTCATCGATCTTTATAATATTGTATGTGCCTTTTCTCTTGGATTTAAGAATTTCGAGAGCTTCGTCCATATAGCCGGGAGCGATAACGCCGTCGGAAACCTCACGCTGTATCATTTTTGCCGTGCAGACATCGCAGACATCGGAAAGTGCGATAAAGTCGCCGTAGGAGGACATTCTGTCAGCGCCTCTTGCTCTTGCATAAGCGCAGGCAAGCGGAGAAAGCTCGCCGAGGTCGTCTACCCAGTAAATTTTCCTGAGAGTATCGGAAAGAGGAAGTCCTACTGCTGCGCCTGCGGGCGAAACGTGCTTGAAAGATGTTGCTGCGCAGAGTCCCGTTGCCTTTTTAAGCTCACGGACAAGTTGCCAGCCGTTGAAAGCATCGAGGAGGTTGATATAGCCGGGCTTGCCGTTGAGGACTTCGATAGGAAGGTCGGAGCCGTCCTGCATAAAAATTCTCGATGGCTTCTGATTGGGGTTGCATCCGTATTTAAGCTGCATTTCGTTCATAATTCGTATTCCTTTCAAATTTTATCAGCCGTTTTTGTTGACGATCCTTGTGTCGGACTCGCCCGTTGCAAGTTCGATATAGCGAACGAAGAGCGAAACCTTGTTGTCGGCGTTGAGTGAATCCCACACCATATCCGTGAAAGCGTCAATGTCAAGGTCGGTCATATCTACAAGCTTTGGTTCACCCTCAAAGCTTGGGAGCGGTGAGCCGTCGCCCATATATGTATGTATAAAGTGACCCGTTCCGTTGAGCGGCTTTTCGTAAGAGAATGTGAAGCGCTCACGGCAGTCGGGGTTGCCGTCTGCGGATTTGAGGATAGACATTGAATAATCGCCGCACTTGTTGCAGACGATTCCCGAAATTCTCGGTGTAAAGTTCGGAGCATCGTCCTCATACTCCCTTGTGCGGAGGGATTCCTCGAATGTTTTTCCCTCTTTCATAAGGTCATAGATAGTGTCGGTCTGGTCACCGTTCGTTACGATAGTCATACCGTCAAGAACACGAACGGGAGAATAGATGATAAGGTGCGGATCGACCATTTTTGACGGGTCGAAAGCTTCGGTACGGATACCGTCAGCGGTCGGGAGAAAAACTCTGTTGCGGCTGTTTTCGCTTCTGCCCATAATAAAGTACGCAATTACAGCGTGTTTACCGTCAGCGGACTTGCCGATGATGATTCCTCGTCCCGGGTAAGCGTTTGCTTTAAGCTCGTTTTCGATAGAAAGTTTCTTCATTTCGTACCTCCAAATTTAATCAAAATATCCAAGATAACAGGTCACTTTATATTTAAGTTCAACGCTGCCGAAATCGTTCATTTTTTTGAAAAGCTGACGAAGCTCCCAGACGTAGCCGTCATAGCCGATATCATCGGGTCTGAGGGCGTAGGAGCGTGAGAGCGTGTTGCCGACAAAGCCGTCCTCATCGTAGGAAACACTGAGGTCAAATTCTTTGTATTCGACCTCGGCGAAGTATTCGTTCCGCAGAAAAGCATCGCCCTCATTGTCCGAGCGCTTGCCTGCGTGACCCTTATAGCCGCAGTAGATACGGCTTATCTCGTCACGCTCACGGATAAGATCGTCAGCCACCTTTGAGTTGAAGATAACTGCGACCCTGCCGTTCGGCGCAAGTATGCGTTTGCACTCGGCTTTGAACCTTTCCTCATCGAACCAGTGGAAAGCTGTTGCGGCGGTCACAAGGTCGACCGAGCCGTCAGGGATTCCCGTATTTTCGGCAGGAGCTTTTATCACCTGCGCCGTTGGGACGTTTCTGTACAGCTTTTTCAGCATATCGTCATTAGGCTCTACTGCGATAACCTTTTCAGCTTTCGGAATGAGCAGCTTTGTGAATTTTCCCGTGCCAGCGCCAATGTCTGCGACTGTTTTTGCGTTTGTTTTCTCAAAAAGCCAATCAACAAGCTCGGTCGGGCAGGACGGGCGGTATCTGTCGTAGTCGTCAGCCCTGCCCGAAAATTTATCCTCATTCATTGACGTATGCCTTTCCGTCTTTAATGGTTATTTTATCCTGACAGAAGAGCGAAACAGCTTTCGGGAGGAGCTTCCACTCGACATTTTCCATTATTCTGCGCTGGAGAATTTCGGGCGTATCGTCATTTTCGACATTGACCGTTCCCTGCAGAATTATTGCGCCTGCATCAGCCTTTTCATTGACGAAGTGGATAGTTGCACCGCTGACCTTTACGCCGTATTCAAGTGCTTTTTCGTGAACTTTAAGTCCGTAAAAGCCCTCTCCGCAGAATGACGGGATAAGCGCAGGGTGGACATTTATTATCTTATAGGCATATTTTTTCGTCACGCACTCGTCAAGGATAGTCATAAAGCCTGCAAGCACAACGAGGTCGGCTTTTTCGCTGTCGAGCGCTTCAAGCAGAGCCTTGCTGTAGGAAACGCTGTCGGGATATTCCTTTCGTGCAATAACTTTTGTCGGGATATCCGCCTCTTTGGCACGTTCAAGGGCGTAGGCATCGGGCTTTGAGGAGATAACGCAGGTGATCTTTCCGCCCTTTATCTCTCCCCTTTTCTCCGAGTCGATGAGTGCCTGCAAATTCGTTCCGCCGCCCGAAACGAGGACAACTATATTTTTCACGGCGCACCTCTTTCTTTATAAAATATTCGGAATCGGGAAAAAGCCAATTCCGAATATCGTTTGTTTTGCAAATTTATGCGATGATAACGCCGTCGTCGCCGTTTACAAGCTCGCCGAGAACATAAGCGTCCTCGCCTGCTGCCCTGATAGCTGCGATAGCCTTGTCAACGTCGTTCTTATCAACAACAACTGTCATACCAACGCCCATATTAAATGTGTTGAACATATCTCTTTCGGGAATTTTGCCGACAGACTGTATAACGTTGAAGATAGGAAGGACCTGAACAGCGTTTCTTTCGATCTTAACGGAAATTCCGTTCGGGAGAGAACGTGGGATATTCTCATAGAAGCCGCCGCCCGTGATGTGGCTGATAGCCTTGACATTAACAGCGTCGAGGAGCTTCATAATAGCCTTTACATAAATTTTTGTAGGAGTAAGGAGGCACTCGCCGAGGGTCGAACCGAGATCGCTGTAGTGACGGGCAAGGTTCTGCTCGTTTACTGTGAATACCTTTCTTACGAGGGAGAAGCCGTTGGAGTGAACGCCGCTCGACTTGATGCCGATCATAACGTCCCCTGCTTTCTGCGTGTCCGGCTTTAATATCTTGTCCTTGTCAACAACGCCTACGGAGAAGCCTGCGAGGTCGTATTCGTCAACGGGATAGAAACCGGGCATTTCAGCTGTTTCGCCGCCGATGAGCGCACATTCGGACTGAACGCAGCCCTCTGCAACGCCCGAAACGATGTCGGCTACCTTTTCGGGAATGTTTTTGCCGACAGCGATATAATCGAGGAAGAACTGTGGCTTTGCGCCGCAGCAGATAACATCATTCACGCACATTGCAACGCAGTCGATGCCGACAGTGTTGTGCTTATCCATAAGGAATGCGATCTTGAGCTTTGTTCCAACGCCGTCTGTGCCCGAAACGAGAACAGGCTTGCTGATGCCCGTCATGTCAAGCTCAAAAAGACCGCCGAAGCCGCCGATGCCCGAGAGAACGCCGCTTGTCATCGTTCTTGCAACGTGAGCCTTCATAAGCTCTACTGCTTTGTAGCCTGCGGTAACGTCAACGCCTGCTTCTTTATAGCTTTCAGAAAAACTTTTCATTTTTTACTCCTTTTTGAAAAACGCAGATCAAACACGTTCCCCCGCCGTTTCGGTCGCACGCTAAGGCGCTGATTCGGAACGATCTTCAGATCGGCATTATATTATTTTGTATGAATTTTGAACTCAAATTTGTCCTTTGGCATTTCGGTGGGAACTTCAACGGGATATTCGCCCGTGAAGCAGCCGTTGCAGAAGCCGCAGCCTGCGTCCTCGGCAACCTTATTAAGGTTCTCAACGCTCAGATAGCCAAGCGAATCCGCACCGATCTCCTTTGCTATCTCATCGATCGACATTCTGCAGGCGATGAGATTCTCTCGGCTGTCGATGTCCGTGCCGAAATAGCAGGGATTCTTGAACGGCGGGCAGGAAATTCTCATGTGTATTTCCTTTACGCCTGCCTCACGGATAAGGTTGACGATACGCTTCGAGGTCGTACCTCTTACGATGCTGTCGTCAACGAGGATAACACGCTTGTCCCTGACGGTCTCCTTAATAACATTGAGCTTTATCTTGACGGAATTTGTGCGTTCCGTCTGGGTCGGCTGGATAAAGGTTCTGCCGACATAGCGGTTTTTGATAAATCCTACTCCGTAGGGGATCCCCGATGCGTTGGCAAGTCCGAGTGCGGCATCAAGTCCGCTGTCGGGTACGCCGATAACTACATCAGCATCGACAGGGTGTTCCTGCCATAAGAATTCGCCTGCACGGAGTCTTGCTTTATGTACGCTGACGCCGTTTATCACGGAATCGGGACGGGCGAAATACACATATTCAAATACGCACATATGAGATGGTCTGCCGCAGTGTCTTCTGTCCGAACGGATACCGTCACGATCGATAACTACAAGCTCGCCGGGGTCTATCTCACGGACGAACTCTGCGCCTACGCTGTCGAATGCGCAGCTTTCGGACGATACGAGCCAGCCGCCGTCTGCTGTTCTGCCGAGGCAAAGCGGACGGAAGCCATCGGGATCTCTTGCTGCGATAAGCTTTGTCGGTGACATAACGAGGATAGAGTATGCACCTCTCAATTTGCACATTGCATTGGAAACGGCAACCTCGATAGACGGGCAGCTCAGTCTTTCCTCTGTGATCGCATAAGATATGACCTCTGTATCGTTAGTGGTGTGGAAAATCGCACCTCGCATTTCGTAGGTTTCACGGAGTTCTCTTGCGTTTACAAGATTTCCGTTATGGGCAAGAGCCATAGGACCTTTAACATGGCGCACAACGAGCGGCTGTGCGTTGCTTCGGTTGGAGCTGCCCGTGGTGGAATAGCGGACATGTCCGATAGCGGCTGTTCCGCTGCCAAGCGATTCAAGTATATCCTTTGTAAAAACATCACGGACAAGTCCGAGGTCTTTATGATAACTGAAAACGCCGTCGTCATTCAAAACTATTCCGCAGGACTCCTGACCTCTGTGCTGGAGTGCATACAGACCCATATAGGTCTGCATTGCAGCATCGGAACTGTTCGGTGTATAAACGCCGAAAACGCCGCACTCCTCATGAATACTATCAAACATAGGAAATCATTCCTTTCCGTTCCAGCAGTATGTGCAGAGCTTGCAGCCGTCAAGTCCGATCGCCTTTATCGTTCCGTCAAGTGACTGGAATTCGAGCGAGGTGAGCTTTAAGCGGCGGCATATCTCTTCACGGAGAATTTTGCCTCTTTCGGTGTTTGTGTCGCTGTATTCGTCGATATATTTAAGTCCGTCAGCGCCCTCCTGCTCATCGATTATCTGTCTTGCGATGAGTTCAAGCTCGGAGGTGCTTCGTGAGAAGTTCAGGTACTTGCAGCCGAACATTATCGGAGGGCAAGCCGAACGCATATGAACTTCCTTTGCGCCGTTTGCATAGAGGAATTCGACCGTTTCACGCATCTGTGTTCCTCTTACGATGCTGTCGTCAACAAAGAGCAGCTTTTTGCCCTCGATAAGCTCGTGTACGGGGATAAGCTTCATCTTTGCAACTTTATTTCTCATAGACTGGCTGGTCGGCATAAAGCTTCTCGGCCAAGTCGGTGTATATTTGATGAATGGACGTGCGAACGGGATACCGCTGCGGTTCGCATAGCCGATAGCGTGGGGAATTCCCGAATCGGGAACGCCGCAGACATAGTCAACATCGGGCAGGCAGCCTTTTTCGATGTCGTGTTCAGCCATGATCTCGCCGTTTCTCGTTCTCATCGTTTCAACGGTAACGCCCTCATAAACAGAGTTCGGATATCCGTAATAAGTCCAGAGGAACGAGCATATCTTCATATCCTTTCCGCCGCCGTAAAGCACTTCGCATTTATCCGAGGTGAGCTTTACTATCTCGCCGGGAAGAAGCTCACGGTAGGTTTCATAGCCAAGCTTCTGGAATGCGAATGATTCGAGGGAAAGGCAGAAGCCGTCGCTTCTCTTACCTATTATAATAGGAAGTCTGCCGAGCTTGTCCCTTGCGGCGATGATGCCGTCGCTCGTCATGAGCATAAGGGACATTGAACCCTCGATTTTTTCCTGCGCATATCTGATGCCGTCAACGATCGAGCTTTTCTGTGCGATAAGCGCACCGATGAGCGAGCTGGAGTTTACGTTTCCGCTGCTCATTACTTCAAAGCTTTCCGAGCAGCTGTTAAGTATCTCGTCACAAAGTGCGGCACCGTTTTTGATGATGCCGACTGTGCAGACAGCGTACAGACCGAGCTTTGAACGAACGAGGATAGGCTGCGGATCGGAGTCGCTGATGCAGCCGATGCAGATATTACCCCTCATTCCCTCGATATCGCTCTCAAACTTCGTTCTGAAAGGTGAATTTTCGATCGAATGGATACTTCTCTGGAAGCCGAGTTCGGGGGAATATGCGGTCATGCCGCCTCTGCGAGTGCCGAGGTGGGAGTGGTAGTCTGTGCCGAAGAAAACGTCGCTTATGCAGTCGTTATGCGAAACTGCTCCGAAAAATCCGCCCATGCTTATTCTCCGAAAATACGCTTCATCATTTCCTGATAAGCCTCTTCTACGCCGCCCATATCACGGCGGAATCTGTCCTTATCGAGCTTTTCGTGGGTCTTGCTGTCCCAGAAACGACAGGTATCGGGAGAAATTTCGTCAGCGAGGATAATTTTGCCGTGGAATCTGCCGAATTCGATCTTGAAGTCGATGAGGTCAATGCCGATATTCTTGAAGAAGCCGAGCATAAACTCATTTACCTTGAAAGCATACTTTGTGATGTCGTCGATCTCTTCCTGAGTTGCAAGTCCAAGACCGAGAGCATAGTAATCATTGATGAACGGGTCGCCGAGGTCATCATTCTTGTAGGAGAATTCGAGTGTCGGTCTTTTGAGAGGAGTACCCTCTGCGATGCCAAGCTTCTTGGAGAAGCTGCCTGCTGCAACGTTACGAACGATAACTTCGAGCGGAACGATCTCAACGTGCTTAACGAGTGTTTCACGGTCGGAAAGCTCTTCAACGAGGTGAGTAGGAACGCCTGCAGCTTCGAGCTGCTTGAACATAAAGTTTGTCATCTTGTTGTTGACAACTCCCTTGCCTCTGATAGTGCCTTTCTTTTCGCCGTTGAAAGCTGTCGCATCGTCCTTGTAGTCAACGATAACGTAGTCAGGGTCGTTGGTTGCGAATACTTTCTTTGCCTTGCCCTCATAGAGCTGTTCTGCCTTTACAATGTTTTCCATAATTTATTCCTCCATTAATTGATCACAAGATTATAATACTAATTTTTAATCAAAGTGTAGACAAAAAATCGGTGCAAAATCCATATATTCGAGATTTTGCTTGATTTTTTGTACACTTTCAGTTTAAAAATTATTATAAATTGTTGAGTTCAGACTGAAGCTTTGCGTCCTTAGCCTTAACGCCCTCAAGCATTTCGGTCTTCGCATTTTCAAGCTTTTCGGCAAGAGCCTCGTCCGAAAGAGCGAGCATCTGGACTGCAAGGATAGCAGCGTTCTTTGCGCCGTCGATAGCAACGGTAGCAACAGGGATACCGCTTGGCATCATAACAGTAGCAAGGAGTGCGTCCATACCGTCAAGTGCTGCGGACTTGCAGGGAATACCGATAACAGGAAGAGTAGTATGACCTGCAACGACACCCGCAAGGTGAGCAGCCATTCCGGCGGCACAGATAATCACACCAAAGCCGTTTGCCTTTGCATTGGAAGCAAACTCGCTTGCAAGCTGCGGTGAACGGTGAGCGGACATAACATGACATTCATAGGGAACGCCGTAAGCTTTCAGCTCATCGATCGCTTTTCTGACAATAGGCAGATCGCTGTCGCTGCCCATAATGATAGCAACCTTTTTCATAAAAAACCTCCTGCAAAACTTAAAAATACTATAAGAAAACGCTTTTTGACATTTTCCAAAAAATATAAAAAGCTGCGAAACAATGATTTCACAGCAATTTTAGCCTGTAGTTATAGTAAGATCATAGGAAAAACGGGGTTCGGACACACTGAGAGGGATGAAAAAAATTTAAACACGGCAAGCTCCCCCTTTAAAAATAATCAACTATTCTTATTTTACTTTATTTTAATGACTATTTCAAGTCCTAATCGAAAATATTTTAAATTTTATATAAATTACAAAATATATCTTGCAATTTCATAATTGATATGCTATAATGACGAATGAAGGAAAGCCCTATTTCCTAATACTTATGGGAGGTGTCATACTATGGCATACAAAATTTCAGATGAATGCATCATGTGCGGAGCTTGTGCAGACGGTTGTCCCGTTGGCGCTATCACAGAGGGTGACGGCAAATACGTTATCGACGCTGACAAGTGCATCGATTGCGGCGCTTGTGCAGGTACTTGTCCTGTTGGCGCTCCTGCTGAAGCATAATTTAATTTAAACAAAAAACAGCGCTGTCGGTTTCGGCAGCGCTGTTTCTTTTTATGTAACCGAATTAAACAAAAACGCTCTTGCCGATTACCCGACAAGAGCGAATTTTATTTACGAATCAAACGTAATGTTAAGGAAACGAATTAAATATTCGACGAATAAACTTATTCGTTGATACCTGTAACAACGCCTGAACCTACTGTTCTACCACCTTCACGGATAGCGAAACGGAGGCCTTCTTCGATAGCGATAGGAGTGATAAGCTCAACGTCCATAGATACGTTATCGCCAGGCATGCACATTTCCTTATCAGCAGGAAGAGTGATTACGCCGGTAACGTCAGTTGTTCTGAAGTAGAACTGAGGTCTGTAGTTGTTGAAGAAAGGAGTATGACGGCCGCCTTCTTCTTTCTTAAGAACGTAAACCTGACCCTTGAACTTTGTGTGTGGGTGAATGGAGCCCGGCTTACAAAGAACCTGGCCTCTTTCGATTTCGTTTCTCTGGATACCACGGAGAAGAGCACCGATGTTATCGCCTGCCTCAGCGTAGTCAAGGATCTTTCTGAACATTTCGATACCGGTTACAACTGTCTTAGCTCTTTCAGTTGTAAGACCAATGATCTCAACTTCATCACCGGTCTTGAGCTGGCCTCTTTCAACTCTACCTGTAGCAACTGTACCACGACCTGTGATCGTGAATACGTCCTCGACAGGCATAAGGAAAGGAAGGTCTGCCTTACGGTCAGGTGTAGGAATATAAGTGTCAACAGCATCCATGAGTTCAAGGATAGGAGCGTAAGCAGGATCGCTGAGGTCATCGGGAGCCATAAGAGCCTGGTAAGCAGAACCCTTGATGATAGGTGTATCATCTCCGGGGAATTCATACTTGTCAAGTGTTTCACGGATATCCATTTCAACGAGTTCGAGAAGCTCAGGATCGTCAACCTGGTCGCACTTGTTCATGAATACAACGATGTAAGGAACGCCAACCTGACGAGCAAGAAGGAGATGCTCCTTAGTCTGAGCCA
>OIYP01000366.1_pt1 | contig 30193 bp, 23 predicted proteins | sample 1588261 | NCBI WGS metagenome assembly OIYP01 (sample SAMN03283293) | human gut metagenome | biome: human-associated habitat; material: feces | host: Homo sapiens | place: Peru | collected 2012
ATGTACCGTTTACCGTAAAGGATAAGCGTGTCCTGACACTGGATTTATCCGCCATGGTAGCAGGCAGCAAGTACCGCGGAGAATTTGAAGAGAGAATTAAAAAGGTTGTCAAAGAAGTAATTGACGCCGGCAATATTATTCTGTTTCTGGATGAACTGCATACCATCATCGGTGCGGGTGGGGCAGAGGGAGCCATTGATGCATCCAACATCTTAAAGCCTTCCCTTGCCAGAGGCGAAATCCAGTTAATCGGCGCCACCACCATCAATGAATATCGTAAATATGTGGAAAAGGATGCGGCACTGGAGCGACGTTTCCAGCCGGTCAATGTGGAAGAGCCGGATGTGGAAGCATCCATCCGTATATTGAACGGTATCCGTTCCAAATACGAAGAGCATCATCATGTGGAGATTTTACCGGAAGCAGTGGAGGCAGCCGTTAAACTGTCAGACCGTTACATCAATGACCGAAATCTGCCGGACAAAGCGATTGACCTGATAGACGAAGCCGCAGCGGCAGTCCGTCTTTCTTCCGCACAGACACCTGCCAGACAGCAGGAAATGCTCGCGGAAATTGCGGAAATGGACAAGGAAATCGAAAACTACGTGAAAGCGGACGACTACGAAAGAGTCAGTGAGCTGAAGCGGGTGCAGGATGCTTTGATTAAAAAGTATGAGCGTCTGCGCAAGAATAACGAACAGGCAGAGGCAAAACGTAGATACGTTGTGGGCGAAGAGGACATTGCAAGAGTGGTATCCGTTTGGACGAAGATTCCGTTGGAAAAGATTGCGGAGAAGGAAAGCGAACGGCTCTTAAAGTTAGAGGATGAGCTGCACAAGAGAGTCATCGGTCAGGAAGAGGCCGTAACGGCAGTGGCAAAGGCAATGCGCCGCGGACGTACCGGCTTAAAGGATCCCAACAGACCCATCGGTTCGTTCCTGTTCTTAGGCCCCACCGGTGTCGGCAAGACCGAGCTCTGCAAGGCTTTGGCAGAAGCGATGTTCGGTTCCGAAAATGCGCTTATCCGCGTCGATATGTCCGAATATATGGAAGGCCATTCAGTTTCCAAGATGATTGGTTCCCCGCCCGGATATGTTGGCTTTGAAGAAGGTGGCCAGCTTTCCGAGAAGGTCAGAAGAAACCCGTACTCCGTGGTACTTTTTGACGAGATTGAAAAAGCGCACCCGGATGTATTCAACATTCTTCTGCAGGTACTGGACGATGGTCATATCACGGACTCCAAGGGCAGAAAGGTCAGCTTCAAGAATACCGTGCTGATTATGACATCCAACGCGGGCGCACAGCGTATTGTGGATCCCAAAAATCTGGGCTTTACCGTGGATAAGAGCGAAAAGAAGGACTACGACAAGATGAAGAGCGGCGTTATGGAGGAAGTAAAGAAGATATTCAAGCCGGAATTCATCAACCGTATCGATGAAATCATTGTGTTCCACCAGCTAAGCAAGGACAATATGAAATCCATCGTATCCCTGCTGGCATCCAATTTATCGAAGCGCTGTGAGGAACAGCTGCAGATTAAGCTGAAATTTTCACCGGCACTGAAGGAATATCTGGTGGAAAAGCATTCCGACAAAAAGATGGGTGCAAGACCCTTAAAACGTGCCATCCAGTCCCTGGTAGAGGACGCCCTGGCAGAAGAAATCTTACGGGGCAATGTCAAACCGGGCGATACGGTTACGGCGGGCATCAAGGATGAAAAAGTCACTTTTCATGTGAAAAACCAGTAGAAACGAAACGCAGAATATATTATACTATACATGTAAACTTTAGGTAAAATCCAACGCAGGAGGAAATACAAATGGCAATCGTGGAAGAGTTACTTCGCACAGAGGAAAACGGAGCAATCGGCTTCGGCAATCACACACTGGATAAGAAGGCAAAGAAAGAAGACAGCATTTCCGGCAACACATATAAGGTAAAGACATTCGCAGAAATGACAAAGTTAGAGAAAAACGAAATGTTCTTATATGAATCCGTTCCCGGAACCAGTGTAAATCATTTCGTAGAAACAGAAAACGGTGTGGAGTTCACCGTAGAAGGTGCGGAAGATTCCCAGATTACGTTGGGCATGAAAGAAGACACAGAATACGAAGTATATGTCGGTGGAGAAAGCATCGGCAAAATGAGCACCGGACTTGGCGGCAAGCTGATTTTGAGCGTAGAGCTTGCAGGCGCAGGCGAGGTTGCTGTAAAGGTAACAGAGGCGTAATGACAAAAAGTAAAAAGAGTACAGTTTTTTTCTGCCAGAACTGTGGCTTTGAGTCTGCAAAGTGGATGGGACAGTGTCCGGGATGCCGGGAGTGGAACACCTTTGTGGAGGAGCAGGTCAGTACGGCAGCACTAAAGAAAAATGGTACACAGGGCAGCACAGTCAGGCAGAAGCCGGCTGTGCTGTCTGAGATTACCATGGAAAAAGAAGACAGAATCAGCACCGGTATGCAGGAGCTTGACCGGGTACTGGGGGGCGGTGTAGTAGCCGGTTCCCTTACTTTGGTAGGCGGTGATCCCGGTATCGGAAAATCCACCCTGCTTTTGCAGGTATGCCGGAATTTTTCGGATGCCGGTGCAAAGGTGCTTTATATTTCAGGAGAGGAGTCCTTAAAGCAGATTAAGATGCGTGCCGAGAGAATTGGCAGCTTCAACGACAATCTGCTTCTTTTGTGTGAGACCAATCTTTCTCTGATTGAGGACACCATCCGCAGCCAGAAACCGCAGATTGTGATTATTGATTCCATACAGACCATGTACAGTGAAGACGTTTCCGCAGCCCCCGGCAGTGTCTCCCAGGTACGGGAGTCCACGGCGCTCTTTCTGCAGCTTGCCAAAGGGCTGGGCGTTTCCATTTTTATTGTGGGACACGTAACCAAGGAAGGAACCGTGGCAGGCCCCCGCGTATTGGAGCATATGGTGGATACTGTGCTTTATTTTGAAGGTGACAGGTATGCTTCCTACCGTATTTTACGCAGTGTGAAAAACCGTTTCGGCTCCACCAATGAAATCGGTGTGTTTGAGATGCGGGAAGAGGGACTTACGGAGGTCAGAAATCCTTCCGAATATATGTTAAGTGGCAGACCCAAGGACGCCTGCGGCTGCGTGGTTGCCTGCACGGTGGAGGGCACCAGACCGCTTATGGTGGAAATGCAGGCGCTTGTATGCCACAGCAATTTCGGTATTCCCAGAAGACAGGCAACGGGCGTGGATTTTAACAGGGTAAACCTCCTGATGGCGGTTCTGGAAAAACGGCTGGGATTGCAGATGAGCGGCTGTGATGCCTACGTAAATCTGGCGGGCGGTATCCGCATCCAGGAGCCGGCAGTGGACCTTGGCATGGTGATGGCGATTGTTTCCAGTTTTAAGAACCGGCCGGTGGATGAAAGCACCGTGGTATTCGGTGAAGTAGGCTTAAGCGGCGAAGTCCGTGCCGTCAGTCTGGCGGAGCAGCGGCTGCAGGAGGCCGTGAAATTAGGCTTTACCACCTGTGTGATGCCAAGAGCCAATGCCGACATGCTGAAAAATACGAAAAACATTAAGGTCATCGGGGTTTCCAATGTGCAGGAAGCGATAGAACTGATTTAGAATTCTGCCTGTAAAGAGAATATGCATGAGGTATTCCGGCGGGAAAGCAATAAATTGTTGCAAAAATTTGAAAATTACGAAAATTTGAAATTTATGCTTGCTTTCCTCCCGGCACCTATGCTATAATACAATTCGTTGAACAGCATAGGGGAATAGTACAGCGGTAGTGCGGCGGTCTCCAAAACCGTAAACGGGGGTTCGATCCCCTCTTCCCCTGCTTCAAAGGACGTTGATGCAACGTCCTTTTTACTTTATCGGAAATTTCTTTTTTATATCTTTTATTATCTAAAAAATCTTTTTGAAATCCAAATTATTTTACTCCGCATAGGGAACTTATATTTTATTGTAACTTGTAAACAGGCTGTAAAACCGCTATACTATTATACATATAGGCGTATGTTAGGCATATGTATCTGGAAAGGCGGTGGAAAGGATGGAAGAAATGAACAATTTGGAAACCATTAAAATCTGTGTTGAGGAATTTTCACGCCTGCAGGAGTGGATGACCTTGGCAGAAAAAGACTCTGCTGTGTATAAGGCGATGAAGGTGCGTTACAGGGACCTGAAAGTAATTCTGGCGGCGTTGGGAGTAAATGTCACAGAATTGGATATTATCAGAGAATAAAGACTACTTAGGGAAGGCACAGAAAATGGAAAAACAGACAGACTTGGAAAGACAGACAGATTTGGAAAATCGAACCGCCCCGGAAAATCGGATAACCGGCGAGAAGCTGGATGAGCTTCGTGCTTTCTTTGCGCAGGACCGTTTTGCAACGGAAAACGGCGCTTACGTTGAGGAAGCGGGTGAAAATTATGCAAAGTGCAGCATGGAGCTGACGGGCCGTCACAAAAATGCCAGAGGCGCGGTGATGGGCGGCGTCCATTTTGTACTGGCGGATTTTACCTTTGCGGTTGCGACAAACTGCATGGGACAGTCCGTAGTATCGTTAAGCTCCAATATCACCTATACCGGCAAGGTCAGAGGCGATAAACTTATCGGTACGGCTCGTTGCATCAAAGAAGGCAGAAGTACCAATTTTTACGAAATCACCATTGAAGATGAATATGGAAATCAGGCTGCGGTAGTTACCATTACCGGATTTCATGTAGGAGACAGAAAATAATGAATTTTGAAAAAGAAACAGAAAAATTACTGCATTTTATTGATGAAAGTCCCACTGCCTTCCAGGCGGTGAAAAATCTGGGAGATATGGCGGAAAAAGCCGGTTTTGCGGAACTGAAAGAAACGGAAGAGTGGAGTCTTGAACCTGGAAAGAGCTATTATGTGAAGCGCAACGACTCTTCCATTGCAGCTTTTTCCATCCCGGATAGGGAATTTGAAAAAATCAAAGGATTTCACATGGTAGCGGCACACAGCGATTCTCCATCCTTTAAGGTAAAGGAAAAAGCGGAGATGACTGCCGAAAACTTATATGTGCGGCTGAATGTGGAAAAATACGGCGGCATGATTTTAAGTACCTGGCTGGACCGACCGCTGTCCGTTGCCGGACGTGTTTCCCTGGAAAAGGATGGGGAAGTGATTACAAAGCTTGTTAATGTGGACAGGGATTTGCTGGTTATTCCCAATGTGGCAATTCACATGAACCGTGATATGAATAAAGGCGTGGAATACAATCCGCAGATTGACATGCTGCCCTTATACGGAGAAAAAGAAAACGGCAAGGGATTTCTTGCAACGGTTGCGGAGGCAGCGGGAGTAGAAGAAAAAGATATTTTGTCCTATGATTTGTTTTTGTATACCAGACAAAAAGGTACGGTAATCGGCGGGGAAGGGGAGTACATTCTTTCTCCCAGACTGGATGATTTGCAGTGCGCCTATTCGGCTATGCGGGCAGTTACAAAAGAAACCCCGAAGGACTATATCAACTTATGTCTTGTATTTGATAATGAAGAAGTGGGAAGCGGAACCCGTCAGGGTGCGGACTCCACCTTTTTATCAGATGTTCTGGAACGTATCAGGGAGTCCTTCGGTAAAAGTGAGGGCTGGCTGCAGGCAAAGATTGCCGGAAGCTTTCTGCTCTCCGCTGACAATGCCCATGCGGTGCATCCCGGTCACCCGGAGAAGGCGGATCCGACCAACCGGCCGGTATTAAACGGCGGCGTGGTGCTGAAATTCCATGGCAGCCAGAAATATACCACCGATGCGGTTTCGGCAGCTTATGTCAAGCTGCTCGGCAAACAGGCGGATGTGCCGGTGCAGACCTATACCAACCGTTCCGATATCTTGGGAGGTTCCACACTGGGAAATATTTCTACGGCGCATGTGTCCGTTCTTTCCGCAGACATCGGACTGCCGCAGCTTGCCATGCATTCCGCGGTGGAAACGGCGGGCATGAAAGATACGGCATACGCGGTTGCCCTGATGCGTGAGTTTTATAAAAAATAATCCATTTGCACCATGTGATAGCGTAAATAAATCTTGCACCATTGGTGCGAGAAATGGCATAGCATACTGAACGAGATAGTAAATTTGTCTCCTTTTATCCGAGAATAAAGAATATAGCTTTGGAATACATTTAAAGAAACGTTTTTGGATATTTGCCATGAACCAGAAGATAGAAAATGTATTGGCGTTAGCCTTGCAGACGCCGGAGCCGGTGCGTGAAAAGTCCCTGAACTTAAATGTCGGTTTCACGGAAGAAACAAGAACCTGGGAACTGATAGTCAAGTACAACGGTGCCCTTAAAGAAGCGGTTTCGGGACTGCCGGTGACGGCAGAAGAAGTGATAGCAGAAGAGCTGATAGCAGGTTATGGTCTCTTGACCGTGCCGGAGGATTTGGTGGATACGGTAAGCAGGCTGCCGCAAATAGAATATGTGGAAAAGCCTAAACGGCTGTTTTTTTCGATGGCAGATGGAAAAGAGGTTTCCTGCGTTCTGCCGGTTACGAAAAGACAGCCGTTTTTAAGTGGAAAAGGCATTCTCCTTGCGGTTATTGATTCCGGCATCGATTATACAAACCGAAACTTCCGGAATGCGGACGGCAGCACCAGAATTTTATTTCTCTGGGACCAGACAGTTTCCCCGGATGAGGAGAAAGGATTTTTCCCGCCGGAAGGATTTCAGACCGGCACAGAATTTAGCCGGGAGCAGATAAATGCGGCGCTGCGGGAAGCAGACCCGCTCAGACAGTACCAGCTGGTGCCAAGCAGGGACAGCAGCGGACACGGGACAGCCGTAGCCGGAATCGCGGCGGGGGCTGCCGCGAATGTGACGGGCGGAACAGCGAACAACAACTACGAGGGCGTTGCACCGGAAAGTGAACTGCTTATTGTGAAGCTGGGGGCACCGAGGGAAAATTCCTTTCCACGCACCACAGAGATGATGCGGGCGGTTACTTATGTGGTGAGAAAAGCGCAAAGCTTAAACCGCCCGGTTGCCATTAACCTGAGCTTTGGCAATACCTATGGAGCACATGACGGCAGTTCTCTTTTAGAACGTTTTTTGGACAATGCAGCGGAAATCGGCAGAACGGTTATCTGTGTGGGAAGCGGAAACGAGGGAGCTTCGGCAGGACACCGGGAAGGAAGAGTAAATGTAGGAGAAACGGCGGCAACGGAGCTTTCCGTGGGAGCCTATGAAACGGCTTTCAGTGTGCAGCTCTGGAAAACCTATACGGATGTATTTCGCATTACACTGCGCTCGCCGGGCGGACAGGAGTTTTCTTTTTCAACGGAAAAAGGCGGTGAAATAACCTGGAAAGCAGAACGGACGAGTGTACTTATTTATGTAGGAGAGCCGTCTCCCTATGCGGTGGAACAGGAAATTTATTTTGATTTTATCCCGGAAAATTTGTACATTTCTCCTGGAATATGGTCGTTTCTCATTGGAACGCAGGAAAAAGAAAGCAGCTTTTATTTCTACCTTCCGTCTCAGGCGGCGCGCAATCAGAATACCCGCTTTTTTGAACCCAATCCCAATCTGACGCTGACCATTCCCTCCACGGCGTCGAAGGTGATTACCGTGGGCGCCTATGACAGTACCTACGACGCCTATGCCGATTTTTCCGGCAGGGGTTACCGGTATGCGGAGCGGGATATCGGTCTTTTGGCAGCAGGGGCTGCAAAACCGGACCTTGCTGCGCCGGGCGTAAACATTACGGCACCGGACATCTATGGCGGTTACCGGTCCTTCACGGGGACTTCTTTTGCAACGCCCCTTGTGACGGGCGCAGCGGCTTTGCTCATGGAATGGGGTATTGTGCAGGGAAATGATGCGTTCTTGTACGGAGAAAAGGTAAAGGCCTATTTAAGGTGTGGCGCACGAAAAATAAGAGGGGAAGAATTTTACCCCAACGACAGGGTCGGGTACGGGGCGCTGTGCGTAGCAGACAGCATACCGATACAGTAATATGCGGCTTTAAGCCATTTTTGTGGCAAAAGCCGCATATTTTTGTGAATTTGCTGGAAAGTTACATAAACAACTAAAAACGGATTTTACGTTTATATAGTTGAATAAATTCATACAATGTGGCATAATACAATGTATAAAAACAAAAAGAATGTGAATAAGAGGAAACAAACATGAGACTTTTGAAAATCAATATAAAAAATATGCCGCGTTTCAGAGAGGATATAGATATCGATTTTATTACGAAACAGAGAGTGGCAGAGGACGATAAAGAAAAACTGTTTCATATTTTTTCTAATATCTATGCAAATCAGGTACTTTCTTTTATTGGTATCAATGCATCAGGAAAGACGACCATCTTAAAAGTTATTTCCTTTGTCATAAATATGCTTAATAATGAGGCACTGAACAGTATTAAGTCAAAAGAAATTCTAAATGACCTGGCAGAGAAGGAAAAAGTGAAAATTACAAGCTTTTTTTACAATGAAAATTGCCTCTATAAGCTTGAAACAGTTATTACAAAAGAGATAAATCCGGTGGACAAAGAAGAAAAGCTGGTAATATCGGAAGAAACTCTTTGGGAAAAAGATGCTGGGAAAGTAAAGACTAAAAAGAGCTTGTTTGATTTTGAAAATACAGATATTATAATAGAAAGAAATCAAAAAGAACAATTCTTATTAAGCGATGTCAGTGTAATGATTGCGATAAACAAGGAAAAACAATCTAACTTTCCGATTAGGGACATGTTGAAGTGGACGAATCATAATATGCTGAACATACTGGGCATATTTCCTAAGGAGCTTCTTACATTTCTGGACCCGAGCATTGAATATTTTAAATGTAATACGGAAAAGAAGCCGGCGGACATTCGCCTGAAATTTTATGCTTCGGACGAGATTATACTGAATAGTCCGCTGGAAATAGAAAAATATCTTTCTTCCGGTACTATTAAGGGTATTAATGTTTTTATGAATGCACTGCTTTGCTTCATAGAGGGCGGATACCTTATTGTGGATGAACTGGAAAATCACTTTAACGAAGAGATTGTAACGACGCTGGTCCGCTTTTTTATGAATCCAAGTGTTAATAAAAATGGAGCCACCTTGATTTATTCTACACATTATTCTGAACTATTAGATGAGTTTGAAAGAAATGATTGCATTTACATCATCAGAAATCGGGGAGGTATATATGCTGAAAATTTATCGCTCATATTAAAGAGAAATGATATTAAGAAGAGCGAAGCATACGAAAGCGGATATTTAGAGGGGACTGTGCCTGTGTATGAATCTTATCTGGCACTAAAGAAAGTTCTTTCCAGTGTAAAATTACAGGGGGATGATAATGGCAAAATATAAAGCATGTATTTGCGAGGGCGGCGCAGAGAGAGCTATATTGGAGCTGCTTTTAGAACAGGACAAGCTGATTTTTTCAAAAGAGGAATTGCTGGAGGAAGAGATTATTAATTCAAGAAGGGGGAAGGATTTTGAAGAAAGGTATTTGAGGAAAGAATTTTCAGGGAAAATAACGGTGTATAGAGTATTGGATTCTCGAAGAGAAAATTTCAAAATAAGCAAAGCCTATCAAAATAAAGTAGATATTGTAAACGTAATTACTGCACCGGAGATAGAAATGCTTATCATTTGCAATGAAGGAAAATATAAGGACTTTGAGAAAAGAAAAAATATGTCCCCCAGTGAATACTGTAAATCTATTTTAAGATATAAGGATGTAAAGAGCGTTTCATTTGTAAAAAAATATTTTTCCGATATAGCGGTGCTTGAAAGAAGTCTTCATGAATATCGCAAGATATCAAAACGCAGAAAAAATGAAAAGACGCTATGGGATTTGTTGAAAGTTAATAATTAAGGAATTAATTTAAGTAATGGAGCATTCCTGTTAAGTAACAAATAACCGGTTTGCAAAAAATGAGTGCCACCCATAGAATAATGATTGTTAACTGGCCGGTTGACAAATCATCGTTCAAAGGAGACACCCACAAATGAATTATAAGCAGAATGAAAAAATCAATCAAGTGAAAGAATCAACTTTGGTAGTCGGAATCGATATCGGAAGCACGACACAGTATGCCAGGGCATTTGACTGGAGAGGCTTTGAGCTTGGAAAAGTCTTTACATTCAGCAACAGCAGAGAAGGGTTTGAATCTTTCAAAGCATGGATGCAGCATTTACAGGACAAGTATGAGAAGCTGGATGCAATCGTAGGTATCGAGCCGACAGGTCATTACTGGTTTGACCTTGGCGCCTATCTTGAGGATGAGGGCATCCTCCTGGTTATGGTTAACCCCTATGCGGTAAAGCAGACCAAGGAACTGGATGACAACAGCCAAAGCAAGAATGACAGGAAGGATCCGAAGGTGATTGCAAAGCTGGTTACCGAGGGCCGGTATTCTGCACCGTATACACCGGATGGTGTGTATGCTGATTTAAGAATTATGGTGGCCAATCGTAAGAGACTCATCAGGGAGATGACCCAGATCAAAAACAGATTTGCTAGATGGTTCGCCATATATTTCCCCGAGTACACAGATGTGTTTGGGGACTATGAAGCACAGAGCAGTATGCTGCTTCTAAAGAAAGTCTGTACTCCGGAAGCAATCGTGGAACTGGGAGCCGAGAAAATCAATCAAATCTGGCGTGATGCAAAGCTTAGGGCTGTAGGAATGAAAAGGGCAACGACCCTGTGTGAGACAGCAAAACGCAGCATCGGCTTAAAGAAAGGCTCTTCGGCAGCCCGGTATGAAATGAAACTGTTGCTGGAGGATTACGAATACAAAAAGGCACAGCTTGACGCCGTTATGGAGGAGATAGAAAAGCTGTGCAGGAAGATACCCGAAAGCGAGCAGATGCTTGCCATCAAAGGTATAGGAGTGATCACGGTAGCCGGATTTCTGGCAGAAGTGGGTGATGTGAGGCGTTTCGAATCACCCAGACAGATACAAAAGCTGGCAGGACTCTCATTACGGGAGAACAGCTCTGGAAAGCACAAAGGACAGACGACCATAAGTAAAAGAGGACGGAGTAATCTGCGGGCAGTACTGTTCAATGCAGCGATACCGCTGATAGCTACGAATCCAGAGTTTAAGTCATTGCATGAGTATTACACGACAAGAGCAAACAATCCGCTCAAGAAGAAACAATCCGTGATTGCGATCAGCTGTAAGCTGATACGGGTCTTTTATGCCATCCTTGCAAATGGAGTGACCTATGATGCGCAGAAGATGCTTTCTGACATTCACAGGCAGCCACAGGCAGCATAAGAAGATCGTCTGTGAGATTCAGGAGACGTCCGCCGCAAGGTGCTGAAAGGAACAGAAGAAATTCATAAACATAGAGAGCCAAGTCAGATTTCTTACCATCAGAGCAGAGACTCAGCAATGGAGCATCATGACGCCCCTTTATGGATAAGCAGAACGAAGGAATTAAGGACCCAGAAGTAAAGGAGATCCTGTATGACATGGGAGGTTAGGCTGCCGTAAGGAGTTGGGGAAAGAAAGGCCGATCATAGCAGAATAAGACGACGTCTTGTTTTGTGTACCCTAAACATCCGAATATCCATGATTCATGGCCAAGGGGAATGACATAGACTTAGAAAATATCTCTATGAAGAAATGAAAATATGAGAAAAAGCGAGTTAACAAGAGAAAAACAAAGATTATTATGGGAGGAAAGAAAATGGCAGAGTTAGAAAGCAGTAAGGATTTGATTAGTGTATTGTGGAGCGGGGCTGATATTCTGCGCTCCAAAATGGATGCAAACGAATACAAGGATTATTTATTGGGGATTGTCTTTTATAAGTATCTTTCCGATTCCTTTTTAATAAAAGTGTATGATTTGATTTATGATGAAAAACCACAGAATTTGAAAACGGCATTGGAAGCATATAAGGAAGCACTTGCAGATGACAGTGCAGAGGAATTAATAGAACAGATAAAATCAGAGTGCCATTATGTAATTGAACCGGACCTTACATATACGTGTTTTGCAGATGCGGCAAGGACAAATTCATTTAATCGTGAACAGTTGCAAAAAGCTTTTAACAATATTGAACAGAGTGACCCTTTGTTTGCAGATTTATTTACAGATATTGATTTGTATTCCAATCGTTTGGGAACCGGGGACCAGAAACAGAGCGATACCATATCCAATTTAATTAAAGAAATTGATAAGGCAGATTTATTAAATTCCGATGCAGAAATATTGGGAAATGCATATGAATATCTGATAGGTCAGTTTGCTTCAGAAACAGGAAAAAAAGCGGGAGAGTTCTATACACCTCAGGCTGTATCGAAAATATTGACGAAGATAGCTATAGCAGGACAGGAAGAGAAAAGAGGGTTATCAGTATACGACCCCTGTATGGGTTCCGGTTCGTTGCTGCTTAACGCGAAAAAGTATTCTACAGAGCCGAATTATATCAGATATTATGGACAAGAGTTAAATACCTCAACTTATAACCTGGCACGGATGAATATGATTTTACATGGAATCTCTCCGGACAACCAAATGCTCCGAAACGGTGATACATTGGATGGGGACTGGCCGACCGGTGAAGAAACTGATTTTAATATGGTATTGATGAATCCGCCGTATTCTGCTAATTGGAGTGCGGCAGCAGGTTTTTTACAGGATGAGCGTTTTAGTGATTATGGCGTGCTGGCACCGAAGTCTAAAGCAGACTATGCTTTTTTGCTGCATGGACTTTATCATCTGAAAAGTAATGGAACAATGGCAATCGTACTGCCTCACGGAGTTCTTTTCCGTGGTGCGGCAGAGGGCAAGATACGAGAAAAACTTCTTCGTTCCGGTAATATTTATGCAGTAATCGGATTGCCGGCAAACCTTTTCTATAATACATCCATTCCTACTTGCATTATTGTATTAAAAAAACATAGGGATGGTCGAGATGTTCTTTTCATAGATGCATCACAGAAATTTGAAAAGGGTAAGAAACAGAATGCCATGACGGATAAACATATTGAGTCTGTCATGACCCTCTACAGTAACAGGGAGACTGTTGATAAAGAAGCGTACCTTGCAAGTTTTGAAGATATTGAGAAAAATGATTTCAATCTGAATATTCCCAGGTATGTTGATAATTTTGAAAAGGAAGAGGAAATCGATTTAAAGGAAATTCTGACCAGTATGACCAATACAGACAGGGAATTGGAGCAGGCGCAGAACGAGTTCGTGGCACTTCTCAAAGAATTGACATCGTCAGATGCAGAAATTATGCAGTCGTTGAATGAACTGATTGGAAAAATGGAGGGGTAATGGATATGGGAAAACCTAAAATTAGATTCAAAGGGTACCAGGACGATTGGGAACAGCGTAAGTTGGGAGAAATACTGATTAGCTTACAGAATAATACTCTTTCCAGAGCCGATTTATCGAATGAAACAGGTGTTGCAAAGAATGTGCATTATGGTGATGTACTTATTAAGTTTGGAGAGATTTTAGATGTAAGCAAAGAACAGCTTCAGATGATTTTGGATGAAAGCGTTTTGACAAAATATAAATCTTCTTTTTTGCAGAATGGAGATGTGATTGTTGCTGATACAGCAGAAGACTCGACAGTTGGGAAATGCAGTGAAATAGCAGGATTGAACGATGAAGTGGTACTGTCTGGACTACATACTATTCCATACAGACCAGTAAAAAAATTTGCTACTGGATATTTGGGATATTATCTAAATTCCAATATGTATCATAATCAGTTGATACCTTTGATGCAAGGAATAAAAGTTACATCAATTTCGAAATCGGCTATGCAAGATACTAATATTGTTTATCCTAAATTAATAGAAGAACAGACTATGATTGGCAGCTATTTTAAGTCTCTCGACCACCTCATTACTCTTCACCAACGGAAGTGTGAAGAAACGAAAAAATTAAAAAAATTTATGCTTCAAAAAATGTTTCCACAAAATGGAAGTTTAGTTCCAGAAATTCGATTTGATGGATTTACGGACGATTGGGAACAGCGTAAGTTGGGGGATGATATTGTAAATATTCATACGGGAACCAATTTGATAGGTTCAGAAAGCAATTCTGGATTACCTTTAATTAAGATGGGGAATATTCAGAGAGGGTATTTTGATACATCTAAGCTGGAATATTTGGCGGAAAATGAATATCCAGAAAAAGAAGATATTGCAAATTATGGTGATTTTTTCTTTAATACTAGAAATACATTGGAACTTGTAGGAAAAGGTGCCACATGGATGGGAACAAGTGGAGAATATGCTTTTAACAGCAATATTGCAAGGTTCGAATTTAAAAATATTGATACGATTTTCTTAAATTATCTTTACAATACAGAAGATATGACAAGGCAAATTCATGCTAGAGCAATGGGAACGACAAGTGTAGCAGCAATATATCCACGAAACTTAGAATCTGTTGAATATTATGTTCCAATCATGGAAGAACAACAGATGATAGGTTCATATTTCCAAAGTATTGACCGCCTCATCACTCTTCACCAGCAAAAGTGCGATGATTTGATAAATTTGAAGAAATATATGCTTCAAAACATGTTTGTTTAGCATTCAGACCTTTTTTGCGTACGATTCAAGATAGGATTGAGTATAAATTGAATATCTGAAGATGTGTCAAACATGAATTGTAACTTACGCTGGAATTTATCATAAATGCAGAGTGACCAATATGAACAGGAGTGTAATGTAATAAATATCATACATTTCATGCTTAGATAAAAAAGTAAAAAAATTGCTTTTAGAGTGAAAGAATGCTCAGTTAGTGTTTGGGAACAGCGTAAGTTGTCTGAGATAGCAATTAGAGTAACGGAAAAGAATAAAAATAATGAATTTACTGAACCTTTTACAAATTCTGCAGAGCTGGGGATAATTAGTCAGAAAGAATATTTTGAAAGAGAAATGGTAAATGATGAGAATTTGGGTGGATATTATATAGTCAGAAAGGATGATTTTGTATATAATCCGAGAATTTCTGGTACCGCTCCTGTTGGTCCAATAAATAGAAATAGATTGGAAAGAAATGGCGTAATGTCGCCGCTTTACACAGTATTTAGAGTTCATGACATTGCTGATTTATATTTAGAATACTATTTCAAAACTACAAATTGGCATCGTTTTATGAAATTGAACGGAGATTCAGGGGCAAGATTTGACAGATTTACAATTTCTTCAACGCAGTTTATGGAAATGCCGATTCCGTATCCAGAGGTTGAGGAACAAAAAAAGATTGGGGCGTATTTTGACCACCTCGACCACCTCATCACTCTTCACCAGCGTAAGCGCCTTGGTTTGCTGAAAGTAGGGAAAAACGCTTGGGAACAGCGTAAGTTGGGGGATTTCGGAAAAGCAACTGGCGGAACATCCATAGAATCTGAGTTCTCTGAAGATGGAATATATAAGGTGATCAGTATAGGAAGCTACTCTGAAAATAGCGTATACAATGACCAAGGAATCAGGGCAATTAAATCTGATAAAACCAGTAATCGTATTTTAAATCGGAACGATTTAACGATGATCTTGAATGATAAAACTACATCTGGAAATATTATCGGAAGAGTGCTTTTGATTGAAGAATCGGGCATTTATGTATATAATCAGCGGACTGAACGTATTGAAATAAATTTAGATGAGTATGATCCTGTATTTCTTTATGAAATGCTAAATGCTCCAAATATAAGAGAAAAAATCATAAAACAAGCACAAGGAAATACGCAAATTTATGTCAATTGGACAGCTATATCTTTGCTTGAATATATGATACCTTCAAAAGAAGAACAAGTGAAAATTGGTGAGTATTTACATAGTATAAGTAACCTCATCACTCTTCACCAGCAAAAGTAAAAATTGACAAAAAATACGCATGTTTTCGATAATATAAATAAAAATGTACGGAAAAGGAGAATTCTATGGCAGAATTAGAGTCGTTAATCGAACAAAAACTGATCGACCAATTAATTTACGGAGAGTCCCAATGGACTTATAGGGCAGATTTGAAGACGGAAGAAGACCTTTGGAAGAATTTCCGTTACATATTGGAACAAAACAACAAGGACAGATTAAACGGTGAGCACTTATCCGATGCGGAATTTGAGCAGGTAAAGAACCAATTACAGTTTTCTTCTTTTTACAAGGCAGGAGAATGGCTTGTCGGTGAAAACGGAAAGGTCATGGTTCATGTTCAGCGAGATACGGAGAAATTACATCTGGTGGTAATGAATCATGAGCATATTGCGGGCGGCAGCAGTGTTTATGAAGTAATTAACCAGTATAGGGCATTGGCAGATGAAGACAGTGAGACAAAAGCACAGGACCGTAGGTTTGATGTTACGCTCATGATTAACGGACTGCCTATGATACATATAGAATTAAAAAATAAACAACATTCTTATATGGATGGATTTTGGCAGATTAAAAAGTACATTGGAGAAGGCAAATTTACAGGCGTTTTTTCTGCAGTGCAGATGTTTGTCATCAGCAATGGAGTAGATACCAAGTATTTCTCCGCAGCCGGCGATACGGAGTTAAATCCCAAGTTTATTAGTGGCTGGCTGGATAGGGATAATAATCCAGTGTCCAATTATCTGGATTTTGCCAAGAGTGTGCTTCGGATTCCGGAAGCGCATGAGATGATAGCAAGATATACTGTGTTGGATGAAGAGAAAAAACAGCTAATCCTACTAAGACCATATCAGATACATGCGATTGAAGCTATCCGTGAGGCATCCAAGACAGGAAAATCCGGTTATGTGTGGCATACGACGGGTTCCGGAAAGACACTGACTTCCTATAAGGCAACCAGAAATCTTTTGATGGATATTCCTTCTATTGATAAAGCCATTTTCTTGATTGACAGAAAAGACCTGGATACGCAGACAACGATGGCATTTCAGGCTTACGCCAACAATGACCTTATAGATGTGGATGAAACAGACAATGTTTTTGATCTGAAGAAAAAGTTAAAATCCGCGGACCGTCAGGTGATTGTAACAACCATTCAGAAATTACAGAGACTTATCACTAAAAAATTGGAAGAAGGGACATCGGATTATGAAAAGATAAAAAATCTGAAGATTGCCTTTGTGGTAGACGAATGCCATAGAGCAGTTACACCGGGAACAAAGAGGGAGCTGGAAAGATTTTTTGGAAATTCTCTTTGGTATGGTTTCACCGGAACACCTCGATTTGCTGAAAATCCTTATCCGCAAATGGGAGATTTACCGCGTACTACGGATGAATTGTATGGAGAACGTCTGCATAAGTACACGATTCAGAATGCTATTCATGATAATGCTGTACTGGGATTTCAGGTAGAACATAATGGCCCCAAAAACATAACGGATGAAACGGATAGCAGCATCTATGACAATGAAACACATATGCTTCGGGTTTTGGACATTATCCTGAATAAATCATTTTATAAGTTAGGATTTCAGAACGGAAAAGGTCAGACTTATGAAGGTTTGCTGACCACAAGCTCCATTCAGTCCGCACAAAAATATTATGATTTATTAAAACGGGTAAAAAACGGGGAAACAGAATTACAGATTGATGAGAAAATTAAGCAGGTTTTACCTGATTTTCCTAAATTTGCCATTACCTATTCGGTTACGGAAAATGAAGAAAGTTCTCATGTAAATCAACAAAAGATGCAATCATCATTGGATGATTATAATGAAATGTTCGGAACAAAATATGAACTTTCCCAGATACAGGGATATAATGCAAATTTAAATAAACGTCTTGCAAGAAAGGAACCTAAATTTAAGAGCAGAAATGAACAGTTGGATATTGTCATTGTGGTGGATAGGCTACTGACGGGATTTGATGCCCCCTGCATGTCTACCATATTTATTGACAGACAGCCCATGGGACCTCATGATTTGATACAGGCATTTTCACGTACAAATCGTATCTTTGATAAGAATAAGACATATGGTCAAATTGTGACATTCCAGGCACCGAAGTTGTTTAAGGACAGTGTGGACAATGCGGTCAGACTCTATTCTGCAGGAAGTACAGAAGTATCTATGCTGGCAGATTGGGAGGAGATTGAACCTGCATTTCGGAAATCCCTGAAAGCATTGAGGGTATCGGCGGAAACACCGGCAGAAGTCCCGACAATGTCAAAAAAGGAAAAGATTGTGTTTGTTAAGATGTTCCAGAATTTTGACAGGTTGTTTGCACAACTCAAATCCTTTTCACAGTATGATGAGAGTATGCTTGAGGGATATGGTATTACAGAAGAGGAATATGTAGACTACGTGGGACAATATCTGAATGCCAAAGCACAACTGGAAGAGGACTCAGAGGATAACCCGGATGAAACGGACGGTCCTGTGATTGACGGAGATTATGAATTAATGGCTTACAGTCACACTAAAATTGACTATGAGTACATTATAAATTTGATTCAAAATATCGTTTCACCGGATGACGATACGGAAGTTTCACCGGAACAAAGGCAGAAACAAATAGAAGAGGTTAAGCAGTATATTGAAGATTTGAGGAAGGACAATCCGAAAGTGGCGGATATTATGTCCAACCTTGTGCTTGAAATTGAAGCAGATGAAAACAAATATAAGGGGCAGTCCATTCTTAATATTGTGGAGAATATGAAGCAGGAATGCATTGAAAAAGTAGTTACTAACTTTAGTATTACCTGGTATGCGTCAAAAGAGGATGTAATGTATGCAGCCATGCATTATCGAAATGGAAAGATTCCCAATGAACAGGCAATAAAGGTTACGGCAGATTTTCCCAAATATAAGGATGCATACGAAAAAGCAATTCCCAAATTCAAATATTATAATTTGCTGATTGAGGACCTGAAAAAGACCCTGGATGAAGAAATAAAACCATTATTGGATAATTAACAGATTGCATTAACCACAAAAATACTTTTAACTGTTTCTATCAGCGTAAGTACGATAGGAAACGGAGGAAGTATATGCTTAGCGATAGAAACGGTGCAGAACTATTCTGCAATTATTACGGACAATGGATTGATGTTTACAAAAAAGGTGCTATAAGAGAAGCAACTTTGGCAAAATATCAGATGACACATAAGTGGGTGGAAAAGCTTGCGCCTCAGTTGAAAGTGTCAGAACTGACCAGAACAGCATATCAACAGCTCTTAAATGATTATGCCAAGGAACATGAAAGGCAGACCACACTTGATTTTCATCATCAGTTAAAAGGTGCTGTTTTGGATGCCGTGGATGAGGGGATGATAGAAAGAGACCCCACACGAAAAGCTATTATTAAGGGAAAGACACCACGGGCGAAAAAGATAAAATATCTGAACCAGTTTGAATTACATACCTTGATTGCACACCTTGATATAAAAGAGGAACCCAACTGGGATTGGTTTATTCTTTTAGTAGCAAAAACGGGCATGAGATTTTCAGAGGCCCTGGCTATTACACCGGCAGATTTTGATTTCGCACGGCAGACATTATCAGTGAGCAAAACATGGGATTACAAGGGAAAAGGTGGATTTTTGCCAACCAAAAATAAATCCTCAGTAAGAAAAATTCAGATAGACTGGCAGATTGTAGTAAAATTTTCGGAACTGGTGAAAAATTTGCCGGAAGATGAACCTATTTTTGTGGGGGAAGAAAAAATATATAATTCCACAGTCAACGATGTCCTGGCAAGGCATTGTAAAGACTGTGGAATTTCTGTGATTTCTATTCATGGATTGCGGCATACACATGCGTCACTGCTTTTATTTGCCGGTGTGTCAATCGCCAGCGTGGCAAGAAGATTGGGGCATGCCAGCATGACAACAACACAAAAAACATATCTTCATATTATTCAGGAACTCGAAAATAAGGATGTGGACCTGGTAATGAGAACATTATCGGGGCTGTAAAATAACAATGTAACGATAAATTACTTACGCTGATTTTAAAACTTACGCCAGCGGCAGTACCACCTGCGTGATAAATTTTTCCGGGTCCGTATGGTGGGGCGGTCCCTCCAGATAAATGTGCTGGCAGGTGCCCTTTAAGGAAAGTCCTTTTTCTTTGGCATAGGAAACGATGTGGTCACGTACGTCAGGAATAGATTCATAACTGCCATGGTAAAAGATGCAGAGAGCCTTTTCTTCCGGCAGAGTTTTCACGTCGTCACCCTGACTGCCGGAGGGTATTGCAACGCAGTAGGAAATGAGGTTCGGGTCGTTCAGAGAATAGGAAATGAAAAACATCCGCTTGGTGGTGTCGGAACCATACTGCCGCAGGGCAGCGGGAATGATGCTGCGGAGGTCTTCCTTCCTGCCTTCCACGGTATCGGCACGCAGGGTTTTGCAGAAAACAGTCTGCGCCGGAATGGTCACGGTCTGGATTTCAAAGTCATTTTCACTTTTTACACGTTCTTTTAATTTTTCAATATTCAAATTTAATTCATCACGTAGCTTTTCCAACCGGGCAATCAGAGGTGTCAAATCGGTGGTTCCGTGATAGTAGGCGTAAATATCATCCAGAGAAAGACCAAAATTCTGCATGACACGGATGGCGCGGATACCGGACAAAACATCGGTGGAATAATAACGGTTGCCGGTGGCACTGTCACGGTGGTCCGCCTGGATGAGCCCTTTATCTTCATAGTTTAAGATAATTCTTCGTGTCAGACCGAGAGATTTGGCAACTTCGCCGATAGACATGTATTTCCTGGAAGAGTCACTCATAAAAATTTCCCCTTTCTTTTTACTCATTAAAAATTTTATAAAAAATGTCAAAAAGCACTTGCATCGTACATTGATGTACGGGGTATACTTATTGTAGTCACGAAGGGCAGACATGTCAAGTACGACAGCTTTTTCGTCTGTACACGTGCCATAACTTTGTCGTGTAAGAGGGGTTCGGATAGATAAGAAAGGGCGTATGAAAAAATTCATACGTCTTTTTCTTTTTACGTGTGACGCGGCATTTTCACTGAAATCCGCGTAAGCATTTTGCCCCAATGCCATGTGTATTCCAAGAATGGAAATGGGTTCCCCATATTATCCGGGCGTTCCTTGTTCCCAAATTTGTACACTAATTCCTATTGACACAATGGGAATTAGTTTTTATAATTCCTACTGTGAAGATAGGAAAAAGTATTTTTGCATGAAAAGTACAGACGCATTTTTTCCTGAAAAACAGATAGAATATTTTTACATACATGGGAAAGTATGGAAAAGAAGAATACCGGATACAGGAAGATGCATACAGCTATCCCGGAAATAGCCGGGAAGAAAGGATACAACATATGATGATTTCAACCAGAGGAAGGTATGCCCTGCGTGTGATGCTGGATTTGGCAGAGCACAATAACGGGGAATACATTTCCTTAAAAGAAATAGCGGACAGGCAGGAAATTTCCAGGAAATATCTGGAGGGAATTATGACGGTATTGTCCAAGGCACATCTGGTGGATAGCTCTTCGGGCAAGACCGGCGGGTACCGGCTGGTAAAACCGGCGGAGGAATACCCGGTTGGGGACATTTTGCGGACGGTGGAAAATGATATGATACCCGTTGCCTGCATGGGAGAGTCCGAAACCAAATGTACGAGAGCGGACAAATGCTACACCATGCCGTTCTGGATGGGACTGAGCCGGGTCATTGACAATTATCTGGATAGCCACACATTGAAGACTCTTTTGGAAGAAGGGCATAGAGAGCACTGCACCTGCTGCACCGAATTCCAAAAACACGCAGAAACATAAACACACAGCAAAACACAAAAACAAAAGCATGTGAAAGTGCAAACACAAAAGCATGAACACTGCAGCAAAAGCGAGCGGAAGCGCAGGCACAGAAACTGCTTTAGAAGGATAACGCAGGAGAGAAAACAGAAACAGAAAAGGAGAAAAGCCATGAGCCACAAGTTATTAACAGTTAAGGATTTGCACGTTAATGTGGGAGAAAAAGAAATTCTGCACGGGATTAACCTGCAGGTAGGAAAAGGAGAAACCCACGTACTGATGGGTCCCAACGGTACCGGTAAATCCACCCTCGGATATGCGATTGCGGGAAATCCCCGTTACGAAGTGACAGAAGGAAGCATTCTGTTTAACGGAGAAGACATTACTTATATGCCGGTTAACGAAAGAGCTAAGAAAGGAATTTTCCTTTCCTTCCAGAACCCTCTGGAAGTACCGGGCGTAACCCTTTCCGCTTTTATCCGGAGCGCACTGGAATATAAAACCGGAGAAAGAATCCGTCTTTTTACCTATAAAAAGAAATTGTTGGAAATGATGGAACTCTTAAACATGGACGAGTCCTATGCAGAGAGAGATCTGAACGTCGGATTTTCCGGCGGCGAAAAAAAGAAAGCTGAAATCCTGCAGCTTTTAATGCTGGAGCCGTCCCTTGCCATTCTGGATGAAACAGACTCAGGTCTTGATGTGGATGCGGTAAGAACCGTTTCCAGGGGCATCCAGATTTATCAGGAAAGATGCAAGGGAAGCCTGCTCATTATCACACACAGCACGAAAATCTTAGAGTCCCTGCATGTGGATGTAACCCATGTCATGGAAAACGGCATTGTGGTAAAAGAGGGCGATGCTTCCTTAGTTGATGTCATCAATGAAAACGGCTTCACCGAGCTACATGACGAGAAATAAAGTCAGGAAAAAGAGAGGAAATCACAAATATGGAAGAAAAAACATATGTGGATGACATTGACCGCAGTGTCTATGACATAAAAGACGAAGAACACGATGCCTTCCGTATCGAAGAAGGTCTGACCCCGGAAATCGTAGACCAGATTTCAAAGGAAAAGCATGACCCGGAATGGATGCGGGAGTTCAGACAGCAGTCTTTGAAAATATATCAGGAATTAAAAGTGCCGGACTGGGGCCCTTCCATCGAGGGACTGGATATGGACCACATTGCCACCTACGTGCGTCCGCACAGCGATATGAAGAATAACTGGAAAAATGTGCCCAAGGATATCAAGGAAACCTTTGAACGTCTGGGTATTCCGCAGGCGGAAAGAAAGTCCCTTGCCGGCGTGGGCGCCCAGTACGACTCCGAACTTGTATACCACAATGTAAAGGACGAGGTGGCGGCGCAGGGTGTCGTATATCTGGATATGGAAAGTGCCCTGCAGGGCGAATACGCCGACATGGTACATGAATACTTCATGAAGCTGATTACCCCGAGGGACCACAAATTTGCGGCGCTTCACGGTGCGGTATGGTCCGGCGGTTCCTTTGTCTATGTGCCGAAGGGCGTGGACGTGTCCATTCCCTTACAGTCGTATTTTAGGCTGAATGCCAAGGGTGCCGGACAGTTTGAACATACTCTGATTATTGTGGATGAAGGAGCCAATCTTCATTTCATCGAAGGCTGTTCCGCTCCCAAGTACAATGTGGCAAACCTGCATGCGGGCTGTGTGGAGCTGTTTGTGAAAAAGAACGCCAAGCTGCGTTATTCCACTATTGAAAACTGGTCCAAGAATATGTATAACTTAAACTCCAAGAGAGCGCTGGTGGAGGAAGGCGGTACCATCGAATGGGTATCCGGTTCCTTCGGTTCCCACGTAAGCTATCTCTATCCCATGAGCATCTTAAAGGGCAGAGGGGCAAAAATGGAATTTACCGGCGTAACCTTTGCGGCAGCCGGACAGAACTTAGATACCGGAGCCAAGGTTGTGCATGCGGCGCCGGACACCAGCTCCTATATGAATACCCGTTCCATCAGCAAGGGCGGTGGCATCAGCACCTTCCGCAGCAGCGTGGTGGTACAGAAGAATGCAACGGGCACCAAATCGGCAGTGTCCTGCCAGTCTCTGATGCTGGACTCCGAGTCCCGTTCCGATACCATTCCCGCCATGGATGTGCGCACCAAGGAAGCATCCATCGGACATGAAGCCAAAATCGGAAGCATCAGCGACGATGCGGTCTTTTACCTGATGTCCAGAGGCTTAACGGAGGAAGAGGCAAGAGCCCTGATTGTCAGCGGCTTTGCGGACAACGTATCCAAGGAATTACCGATGGAATATGCGGTGGAAATGAACAATCTGATCCGTCTGGAAATGAAGGGAAGTATCGGATAACAGGCAAGGAGTGAAAAAGATGAGTGAAATGAAAAGAACAGTAAACGCACTGCCGTCCAAGACCTGGTACTGGCTCAAAATGAACGATGCCGTACTGCCCTGGGAAGAGGAAGGCGGAAGCGAAACCATACAGGTAGAAAGTAAAAACGTACCGGTATTTTTGCAGGTATCCGGCGGAAACTATGAGAAAAAGCAGATAGAGATTTCCACAAAGGAAAAAGAAGAAGTGGAAGTTTATATGCAGTATGCGGATTTTTCCCATCTGGAAGCCCTGACGAAAATCCATGTGGGAAAAGGCAGCCGGGTAAAGCTCGTGCAGGTCATGAAGACGGGAAAGGAAACCTCTTTAATTAACCGGATTGAAACGAAAGTGGAAGAAAAGGGATGTCTGGAGCTGTACCAGGTTATGCTGGGTCAGGGCAATATTTACGGAGAAACCCTGACCGACTTAGTGGGAAAGGAAGCTTCCTTCGATGCCGATTTAGGTTATCTGGTACAGGACGAAGAGCTGCTTGACATCAACATGGTTGTCAACCATTTCGGAGAAGAAACCAAGTCCAGGATTAAGGCGGACGGCGCCCTGAAGGACAAGGCAAAGAAAGTGTTCCGCGGTACCATTGATTTCAAAAAAGGCTCCGTAGGTGCGGAAGGCGAAGAAACCGAAACCGTGCTCATGCTGGGCGATGACGTGCAGAACCAGACCATTCCGGTGATTCTCTGCAGCGAGGAAACCGTTGCCGGAAGCCATGGCGCCACCATCGGCGAACTGGACGAGGACACTCTGTTTTATTTTGAAAGCAGGGGCATCGGCAAAAAGGAAGCGGAGGACATTATGGCAAGGGCAGCCATTGACCGTATCGGCAGACTCCTCTCCGAAGAAAAAGCACAGGAATGGATACAGGATGGATTAAAGGAGGTGCTTTCTTAAGATGGATGTGATACAATATAGGAAAGATTTCCCACTGCTTGTAAAGACCGGCAATATTTATCTGGACAATGCGGCGACATCCCAGAGACCCCGGTGCGTACTGGATGCGGAAACAGAATTTTACGAGCGTCACAATGCCAACCCGCTGCGCGGTTTTTATCCTTTGGCGGTGGAAGCGACCGACGCTTACGAAAAAGCAAGGGAAGTGGCGGCAGACTTTATCCATGCCAAGCTCCCCGGTGAAATTATTTTTACAAGAAATACCACGGAAAGCATCAACCTGGTGGCATACAGCTACGGCTTAAGCCACGTAAAAGCGGGCGATGAAATTTTAGTTTCCATTATGGAGCATCACAGCAACCTTCTTCCCTGGCAGATGGTGGCAAGAAACACCGGTGCCACCTTAAAATTCATGGAATGTAAGCCGGACGGCAGCCTTGACCTTGCGGAAGTGGAAGCACAGATAACGGAGAAGACCAAAATCGTAGCCATCACCCAGGTGTCCAACGTGCTGGGCAGAGTCAACCCCGTAAAGGAAATTGCGGAGATGGCGCACAGAAAAGGAGCCGTGATTTTAGTGGACGGCGCCCAGAGTACGCCCCATATGGCAGTGGATGTGCAGGACCTTGCCTGCGATTTCCTGGCATTTTCCGGCCACAAGCTGTTAGGACCCATGGGCATCGGCGTGTTGTACGGCAGACAGGAGCTGTTAGAGGAAATGCCGCCTTTTCTTTCCGGCGGAGAAATGATAGAGTCCGTGACCAGAGAGAGTGCGGTTTACGCAGAGGTGCCGCATAAATTTGAAGCGGGCACCGTCAACGCGGCGGGTGCGGTCGGACTGGCGGCAGCCATGGAATATATCAAAAAAATCGGCTTTGCCGACATGCAGAAGCAGGAGCATCTGCTCACCGCCCATGTACTGGAGGAGATGGAGCACATGCCCCATGTACACATTGTGGGAGATAAAAATGCCGAAAACCATACCGGCATCGTTACCTTTACCATAGAGGATGTGCATCCCCATGATGTGAGCGAAATCTTAAGCAATGACGGCATCTGCGTAAGAGCGGGACATCACTGTGCCCAGCCGTTACTGAAGCATCTCGGTATCGGTTCCGCCACAAGAGCCAGCTTTATGTTTTACAATACCTTGGAAGAGGCGGACCGGCTGATTGAAAGCGTGTCCACCATAAGGGAGAGAATGGGATATGGAAGGTAATCGTTTTTATAATGAAATTCTGACAGAGCACAACATCCACCCGGAGTTCAAACATGACCTGCCGGACGCGGACATTGTGCTTGAGGGCGTCAACCCCAGTTGCGGGGATGACATTTTCTTAAAGCTGAAAGTAAAAAACGGCATTATCACGGACGGAGCCTTTGTGGGAGACGGCTGTGCCATTTCCCAGGCATCCGCTGATATTATGCTGGGCATGATTATCGGAAAAACCAAAGAAGAAGCCTTGCATCTTGGAGAAATTTTCTCTAAAATGATAAAAGGGACTGCTACGGAGGAAGAAATCGAAAGTCTGGAAGAAGCAGGAGCCCTGCAGGACATTTCCCATATGCCGGCGCGTGTAAAATGTGCCGTATTGGGATGGAGAACCTTAAAAGAAGCTTTGGGTGAAAACGGACAAAGAACCGGGGCATAAACGGACAAAGCACCGGGGCATAAACAAAATCAAAGATGGGGTAGGGTATGGAAACAGGCAAAGAAGCAGCAAAAGTGATTGCAGCCGGACAGGCATATCTCGGCATTGAGTTCGGTTCCACCAGAATAAAAGCCGTGCTTACGGATAAGGACGGCAAAGTACTGGCGACAGGCGGGCACGGCTGGGAAAACAGACTGGAAAACGGAATCTGGACGTATTCCGAAGAGGACATTTTTTCGGGACTGAAGGATTGTTACCAAAGCCTTACAAAGGACGTGAAGGCGCAGTACGGTATTTCCTTAAAGAAAATCGCCGCCATGGGTGTTTCTGCCATGATGCACGGTTATCTTCCTTTTGATAAAGACGGAAAGCTTTTAGTACCGTTCCGTACCTGGCGAAACACCATGACGGAGGAAGCAGCGGAAAAATTAACCGGTGCTTTTTCCTATAATATTCCCCAGAGATGGAGCATTGCCCACCTGTATCAGGCGGTCTTAAACGGTGAGGAGCATGTGAATGATATTGCATTTCTTACCACGCTGGCGGGCTTTGTACATCGGAAGCTGACCGGGGAAAAGGTACTCGGTGTGGGGGATGCATCCGGCATGTTTCCCATTGATACCGCAACAGGGGATTATGATGAAAAAATGCTTGCGGCTTTTGAAAAGCTGATTGCGGATAAACACTATTCCTGGAGCCTTCGGGATATTTTACCGAAGGTACTGCCTGCGGGAGAAAAAGCGGGGGTACTCACAAAGGAAGGTGCGGCGCTTTTGGACCCTTCCGGGGAACTGGAAGCAGACTGCCCGTTCTGCCCGCCGGAGGGCGATGCCGGTACGGGTATGGTGGCAACAAACAGCGTAGCGGTGCGCACCGGTAATATTTCCGCAGGAACCTCCGTGTTTGCCATGGTGGTTCTGGAAAAGCCGTTGGCAAAAGTATATCCGGAAATCGACCTGGTGACGACTCCGGATGGTGCCCTTGTGGGCATGGTGCACTGCAACAACTGTACCTCTGAAATCAATGCCTGGGCAAATCTGTTTGCACAGTTCGGAGAGCTGTTCGGCATGAAAATTACACCGGATGAACTCTTTACCAGACTTTACAGTGTAGCGCTTTCGGGCGACCCGGACTGCGGCGGCATGCTTTCCTACAACTATTTTTCCGGAGAACCGGTTACCGGCTTTGAAAGCGGAGCCCCTCTGTTTGTAAGAAGTGCGGAGAGTAAATTCACGCTGGCAAATACCATGCGCATGCACCTGTATTCGGCGCTGGCTGCTCTGAAAGTGGGCATGGATTTATTATTAAAAGAAGAGCATGTGACGGTGGATAAGCTGTACGGTCACGGCGGTTTCTTTAAGACAAAGGAAGCGGGTCAGCGCATTGCGGCAGCAGCCATGAACGCACCGGTATCGGTTATGGAAACAGCCGGAGAGGGCGGTGCCTGGGGAATTGCCCTGCTGGCAGCCTATCTTATGGAAAAGGAAAACGACAGTCTGGGCGAATTCCTAAACAAGCGCATTTTTGCCGGAAAAGAAGGCAGCGAAAGACAGCCGGATGAGAAGGATGTGGAGGGCTTCGAGCAGTTCATGAAGCGTTACCGCAGGGGATTTGAGGCAGAAAGAGCCGCCATACAGACGATGACGGAGGGTTTATTATGTTACAGGAGTTAAAAAGACAGGTTTATGAAGCCAATATGCTGCTTCCGAAATACGGACTGGTTACTTTTACCTGGGGCAATGTGAGTGCCATTGACAGGGAGAGCGGTCTGTTTGTCATAAAACCCAGCGGGGTGGAATATGAAAGCATGAAGCCGGAGGACATGGTGGTCATGGACTTAAACGGCAACCGTGTGGAAGGAAAATTACGTCCGTCCTCCGACACGCCGACCCATCTGGAGCTTTATAAAGCCTTCCCGGAAATCGGCGGCATTGTGCACACCCATTCCTACTATGCCACAAGCTGGGCACAGGCGGGAAGAAGCATTCCCTGCTACGGAACCACCCATGCGGATTACATTTACGGAGAAGTTCCCTGCGTCAGATGCCTGACGAAGGAAGAAATAGACGAAGCTTACGAAACAAATACCGGCAAACTGATTGTTTCGGAATTTAAGCAGAGAAAGAAAGAGATTATGGCAGTACCGGCGGTACTGTGCAAAAACCACGGTCCCTTTACCTGGGGGAAGGATGCGAAGGACGCCGTACACAACGCCGTTGTCTTAGAAGAAGTGGCGAAAATGGCTTACCGGACGGAGAGCATCAACAGCAAGGTAGAGCCGGCGCCGCAGGAATTACAGGACAAGCATTATTACCGTAAACACGGAGCCGGCGCTTATTACGGACAGGAGGATGCATGAAAAATCTGATTGTGGGACTGTTAGCCCATGTGGATGCGGGAAAAACGACATTATCGGAAGCGCTGCTTTACGAAAGCGGCAAGCTAAAGAAAATCGGCAGGGTGGACAACAAGGATGCCTTCTTAGATACCGACGAAATGGAGCGGGAGCGGGGCATTACCATATTTTCCAAACAGGCGGCCATTTCCTTTGAGGAGATGCAGATAACCCTGATGGATACGCCAGGGCATGTGGATTTCTCGGCGGAAATGGAACGTACCCTGCAGGTACTGGATTACGCCATCCTGATTATCAGCGCGGCGGACGGCGTGCAGGCGCATACAAGGACACTGTGGCGGCTGCTTAAGCGCTACGAAATTCCCACGTTTCTGTTTGTCAACAAAATGGACCAGACGGAAAAGGAGGAAGAGGAGCTTATCACCAATCTGCAGGATAATTTAGATAACGGCTGCATCAGCTTCAAGAAGCAGGAAGGGGAAGAATTCTTCGATACGGTTTCCATGTGCGATGAGGAAATCATGGAAGAATTTTTAACTACGGGACAAATAGAAGAAAATCATATACGAAAGCTCATTACATGCCGGAAAATCTTTCCGGTTTTCTTTGGTTCTGCCTTAAAAATGCAGGGAATAAAGGAACTTTTAGCGGGCATTTACCGGTTTACGGAAGAAAAGAAGTATCCGGAAGCCTTCGGCGCAAGGGTTTACAAAATCGCCAGGGATGCCCAGGGAAACAGGCTCACGTATCTCAAAATGACCGGCGGCTCCTTAAAGGTAAAGGATACGGTCGGCGAAGAAAAAGTAAACCAGATACGTTTTTATTCGGGAGAAAATTTTGAACAGGCGGGGGAAGCTGTGGCAGGCTGTGTCTGCGCGGTAACCGGACTGTCGGCTACCTTTCCGGGACAGGGACTGGGTACGGAAGCGGAGGAACAGATACCGGTGCTGGAACCGGTGCTTACCTATAAACTGGTGCTGCCGGAAGGCACGGAGCCGGTCACGTTACTTGCGGGGCTGAAGCAGCTTGAAGAGGAAGACCCCCAGCTTCATCTTTTATGGAACGAAGAACACAAGGAAATCCAGGTGCGCATTATGGGAGAGGTACAGCTTTCCGTGTTGCAGCGCCTGATAAAAAAACGGTTCGGTGTGGTTGTGGAATTTGCGGAGGGCAGCGTGGTCTACAAGGAAACCATTGCGGAGCCCGTTATCGGCATCGGACA
>OIYP01000367.1_pt1 | contig 30121 bp, 21 predicted proteins | sample 1588261 | NCBI WGS metagenome assembly OIYP01 (sample SAMN03283293) | human gut metagenome | biome: human-associated habitat; material: feces | host: Homo sapiens | place: Peru | collected 2012
TATTTAATGCTCCATTTACATCTGCATTAAGTATATAACCTTTTGAAGTTTGATAGAGCTTCAACTCCTTTTTTTATACTTAATTATATCATATATTTAAGCTCAAAAGAAGTAAGAGAAAAAATCAATTCATCTCCCACCTAAAGAGGAAGGAGTCTTCTTGGAGATTTTAGATAAACAATTATTTAGTTATATTTTGTTACCAACACTTCCTACCGACATTCGTGACGTGGTAACTAGACTTTTCTGGCAGTAATGTTATATCCAAAAATTAAGCACAATGATTGTTATGCTCTAGTGGCTAAAGCACAATCTGGTGCATCTTCGGTTTGTTTATTTTCTAGAATCTGTAAGGCTATAACCATACGATCTTCGTGGGTGAATCTTATCTCAAGCAATTGTCCAAGATGTGCTAAATCTTCTTTTAAGTGCTTCATAATTCCTTCATCTAATTCAGAATTATATTCATCAGCAATCTTAAGAATTTCATCAGTATTATCTTGAATTCTTGGAACTAGGCGTCTAGCTATAGTTAAACGACGACTGCTCACATGTTCCATGATGTTTAAGATTTTAGGATAAATGTCAAAATGCCCGCGAGAAAGGTAATCGATAAGTAGATTAAAGAAATCTTTTACTTGCTCGTATGACGGCATGACTGAGATCCCCATGGCTTTTTCTTCTTCAGATATTGCCGGGGTCAAAAGGGTAAAATATTTCATGATCAGCTGTTTACGGGCTTCGGTCATTTCCGCAATCCAAGGCTGATTGTTAGTTGAAACCTGGTTGGTTCTATTGAGTGTGGTAAGTAGCATATATCTCAACTCCTCATAAGTTCCATCGTTTTCTTTTGAGTATACCCAGGAGCTTAGTAAAATAATGTATCAGGGGTTGTGTTTTGCAATAAAACTTTAGGAAGATTTATAAAATGTGAAATGCATAACGCACCTTGATTTAATAAATCTTGGTGCGTTGTTTAATATAAAATTAATACTTGAAATGTTGGAGTTTGTCAGTCGATTTGCAGTTTGCGTTTATATTCAGCAATGATTTTTTTAAACTTAGGATCGCTTATAACTTCGCTTGTACTACCACTTGGTAAAGAAGTTTTCATGGCGTTTACTGGGCGGTTGTTTATACGTAATTCATAGTGTAAATGCGGTCCGGTTGAAGCACCTGTATTACCAGATAGGGCAATGCGTTGGCGTGCACTAACTTTGTCACCTACTTTGACAAGGATTTTGGATAGATGCATGTAAACAGTTGAGCGGCTGTTAGCATGTTGAATTACAATATAGTTACCTGCGGCTCTTTGATAGGTGGCGCGAACCACAACCCCGTCAGCAGGAGCCATAACTGGTGTTCCTACTTTAACCCCAAAATCGGTCCCGTTGTGTGGTCTAATCTTGCCGGTAATAGGGTGGCGACGTTTCGGATTAAAGTTACTTGTAATACGAACTGGCCCTGCCACCGGATAGCGGTTAAATGTTGATTTTGTTTTTATGTGTTTTAAAGTGTTGGCATCTGGGTAGAATTTGTGCTGTTTCGGATGACGGAACATTGAAACCTTGCCAGATTTTTTGGTTTTGGCGTAAATGGCGTTGATGCGAGCGTCTTTTTTATTATTTTCAAAGAGTATTCTAAATTCATCTCCTAGGTGTAATTGCTTAGGTGAGACGCGTCCTTCTAAAGCTTTGATCACCGTTTTCAGATCGTTATCAGAGAGACCTTCTTTCTTCAAAAGTGAATTCAAAGTATCACCATTGCTAATTTTGAAGATGTAAAGTGTCTTTCGTTGAGCTTGAGGCTTTTTCTGTTCTTCTTGCTTCTTTTCTTTTTCAGATTCTAACTGAGCTTTTTCCTTGTTTTTAGCTAGAGAAATATCTTCTTTATCGATGACTTTTTTAAGTAAATCATCCGTAGTTTTATCGGAAACAATGTGTTTAGGAACGTTTGGTTCGAGGTTGTCGGCATTTAAATGGGCGTCTAATGATTCAACTATAGCGTTGAATTTATAAGGGCCAAGTGGATCGACAATAGTGTAGCGTATTTGTTCTGTTTTACTAATTGGTTTAATTAAAACCAAAAGCTTCCCTTGGGCGCTAACGAGAAAACTAAGCTTTTCGCCAAGAGCGAGCTTTTTAATAGAGTCACCATATTTAGGAACTTCTGTAATTGCTTTAAGGGCTCCAAAATCCAAGTTTAGGTTATTGAAGATATCGCTTGCATTATCACCTTTGCTAATTTCGATAGATTGCCATTCAGCGTCAGAAAACATTTGAGCTTTTGCTTCTTCTGGTGATTTAGGTTCTTCAGTGACAAGTTCAGCTTCATCAGGGTTGGTCAATTCCTGTTCTGGAATAGATTCGGCATCAATGCTTTCAGTTGCATTAGGGTCGTCAACGTTGATGACATCTTTTGAGGATAAAGTGATATCTGGAATGCTTCCAGTAGTGCGATAAGCCTTGTCAACATTTGTTAAGTCATCTGGAGCAGGGAGAATGATTGCAATTAAGAGCGCAAGTGTGGCAAAGAACCATATTGCATACATGTGGTGCTTGGGGATTGAAAATCTAGGTTCCAAACCGTTGGCTTGATCTTTTTGATCGTCTGTTCTATTCATGCAATATAAAACCCGAAATCCTAATAATACTACGTGAGGATTATTCGAACATAATAAGACTACATTACCATACCATGCGCAAATCTTGCATTCTAGAGTAATGTAATGATTGTTAATAAGGCGCGCCAAAATTAAAAATAATAAAAGCAGGATTTTGACCGTACAATAGGGCAATAGTTCAATAATCCTAAAATTTTGACATAAACCATCGTATTTTAGCTGAATGTCCAAGATGGTTCATTAAGATATTGCTTTTTATTGTAAATAATGAGGAGTTAATACGGATCTTAGGGCGCAGTTTTTTACAGTTACGTTTTTTTTCAATATAATCACCTAAAATTATGTTCATAACTCAATGAGGAATAGTCATGCTACTAGGTGATAAGTTTTACGCTGGGCTTAACCGGTTAAAGGATTGGCAACAGGCATTGTTTGCCCTGTGTTTGACTGAACGTATGGCACCAAATCTTTATTTGTATTGTGAAAGCACTTCACAGCCAGAACTTAAAAACCAATTTACCCAGATTTTAGATGAAATGTGGAAAATTGTGGCCGGTAAAGTACGTAATCCCGATCTTGAAAGTTTACTCAATACTCTAGAAAAGCATATGCCTGAAGCCATGCCTGATGGGCCTTATGGGGCCTATCCTGCTATGGATGCCGCTAACTGTCTAGATGCTGCTATTTGCGCTCTTTTAGTTGCTGATGGCGATGAGGCGTTTGATGCAAGTGGGGCTTCTGTTGGGACGGTTGCTCGTTTTTTAGAAGTACAAAATCAAACTGAGTACACAGAAGAAGAGCTATACGATTTTGAGTTAATCCAAAATGAAATTGAATTCCAAGTAAATTTAGCTCACGACGTAAAATGTTTCCGTACGGAAGAAGTCATCATGTCATTACGCCAAGATATTCGCGATATTGGTTGTTCAAATCTTGGTATTGAACGCGAGTAATTGTTTATCTGTAGCTTGAAAACTACGTCATTTAATATCGGTAAAACTCACTAAAAAAATAACCTCGGGACATAATTGCTACGCGAGGTATTTTTTTCTAAAACAAAACTGAAAAAAAAACAAAGGTTAAAGCTAAAACAAAATATCAAAGTTAAATTAGCAAAATCAAACTAGTCGTTAAAACCGATGCTTTCTTTTGGTTTAGCTTTTGTATAAGTTGTATCTAAGACAAGAGCAATAATTGATTTGGTGAAACCAAAGATTAGTAGATCATGGCGGCTTTAATTAGCAATAAGATTCCACTAATGAACATGACGGTTTGAAATAGTTTTTTAATAGCGCCGTTTTTAAAGCGTTTAATCATAAGGGTGCCTGTATAGCCACCAATAAATGCACCTGAAAGAAGCGCAGGAACCCAAGCCCATTCAATTGCAGCTACAGCTCCTACGGTAAACGCGCCAATAAAATTCCAAATGAAGGCTACGAAAATCATGGAGTGGAAAATGGCTGTTTTTATGCTTAACTTAAAGTAGAGCACTAACACCATTATGGCAAACAAACCGGCCCCAGAGGAGAAGGAACCGCTTAAAAGCCCCACCAGGGCAATTAAAATACTCCCCAAAAACATTTCTTTGGGGGTGAAATGATGGTCTACATTATTTTCACCAAAATCTTTTTTGAAAATTGAGTAGATTACGGAAGCGCAGGTAAGAAGGCCTAAAATCAATTCAGCCCAAAAATCACTGACATTGACGACGATAAGGGAACCTGCGACAACAGCCGGGCAACCCACGAGTAACATGAGGCTACCAATTTGCCAATTGATATCATGAACTCGATGATTACGGGCGAGGGCGCCTGCCCCAAGAGCAACAACAGCAACTTTGTGGGTGCCAAGAGCTACCGGAAAATTCAACCCCATAAAAATGAGGACTGGAAGTTGGACAAAACCTGCTCCGCCCCCAGACAAAGATGCCAAGACGTTAGCAATAAATCCGGCCATAAATAGGGTAAAGTGTAAAATTATATCGTTCATAGGTAGTGTCAGCAATGATGTCACTTAGGAAGTCACTTGTTATCACGCAAAAAAATCTTTGATCCAAATAGAGCAGGGGAGTTTGCACTCCCCTGTTTTAAAAGTAACACTTAAAAACTAATATTACTTATTGTTTTGTTCTTCTCGAGCAACTGCACGGTAGGCGATATCGTGACGATAGAACATGCCGTCCCAGCTAATCTTTGAAGCAAGTTCGTAAGCTTTAGCTTGGGCTTCGCGTACGGTTGCACCTAAAGCAGTAGCGCAAAGTACACGACCACCGCTAGTTACAATCTTACCGTCTTTAAGAGCGGTACCAGCTTGGAAGATCTTAGAACTTAAATCTTGAGGGCAATCGAGGCCAGAGATAACATCACCCTTTTGTGGGGTGCCTGGATAATTCTTAGCAGCAAGAACAACCCCTACAGCCGCTCTCTCATCATATACTGCAGTTTCACCCTTAAGACGACCTTCAGCTCCTTTAAGACAAAGGTCAGCAAGATCGCTCTTCATACGGAGCATGATAGGCTGGGTTTCTGGGTCGCCAAAGCGGCAGTTGTATTCGATAACCTTAGGATCACCGTTAGCGTCGATCATAAGACCTGCGTAAAGGAAGCCAGTGTATGGATTGCCTTCAGCCTTCATACCATTTACGGTAGGGAGAATTACTTGTTCCATAACCTTAGCATAAACTTCATCAGTTACAACTGGAGCTGGGGAGTAAGCTCCCATCCCGCCAGTGTTAGGACCTTGGTCGCCATCACCTACACGCTTATGGTCTTGGCTAGTTGCCATAGGGACTACATTGTCACCATCAACCATTACGATAAATGAAGCTTCTTCCCCGGTGAGGAATTCTTCGATTACTACGCGAGAACCTGCATTGCCGAATTTGTTGTCAGAAAGCATGTCAGTTACAGCATGACGTGCTTCTTCTATGGTCATAGCTACGATAACGCCTTTACCAGCTGCTAAACCGTCAGCCTTGACGACAATAGGAGCACCTACTTTATCAAGGTAAGCAAGAGCTTGGTCAGTGTCAGTAAACACAGCGTAGTGGGCGGTTGGAATATTGTGACGAGCTAAGAAGTCTTTGGTGAAAGACTTTGAACCTTCGAGCTGAGCTGCGTTTTTGGTTGGGCCAAAAATCTTAAGACCAGCGGCTCTAAAAGCATCAACTACCCCAATTACAAGCGGTGCTTCTGGACCAACGATAGTTAGGTCGATCTTTTCAGTGGTAGCAAATGCCACAAGTTTATCAAGATCACAAGGGCCAATTTCAACATTGCTAATTTTGTTTTCAGCAGCGGTACCAGGATTACCTGGAGCTACAAAAACATGTTCAACGAGAGGGGATTGGGCAGCTTTCCAAGCTAAAGCGTGTTCACGCCCGCCGTTGCCGATAACTAATACTTTCATATTAAATCCTGTCTATGTTTAAAAAAGAGAGCATAAAAGCTCTCCTTTTCTTTGAGTGTGGGTTTAAATTTTAGTGACGGAAATGACGCATGCCAGTGAAGAGCATTACGATGCCATGTTCGTTAGCAGCATCAATACATTCCTGGTCACGGATTGACCCGCCTGGTTGAATAATAGCAGTTACGCCAGCCTTAGCAGCTGCATCTACACCATCTCTGAATGGGAAGAATGCGTCAGAAGCAAGCACTGAACCACCGATGGTGAGACCTTCTCTTTCTGCCTTGGTAATAGCAATTTCAGCTGAGAATACGCGGCTCATCTGACCTGCGCCAATACCAATGGTCATCTTATCGCGGGTGTAAACAATAGCGTTAGACTTAGTGTACTTAACAACCTTCCAAGCAAAGAGAAGTTCTTCGAGCTGTTCCTTTGTAGGTTGAAGCTTAGTTACAACCTTAAGTTCATCCATGTTTAAAGATTCAACGTCAGCGTCTTGAACTAAGAGACCGCCAGTTACACGCTTGTAGTCGAGAGCAGGTACACGACCTTCCCAGAAACCACACTCAAGAAGTCTTACATTCTTCTTAGCAGCTACAGCAGCCTTAGCAGCTTCTGAAACCTTTGGAGCAATAATTACTTCGCAGAACTGTCTTTCAACGATGCTAGCTGCAGTCTTTTCGTCTAGTTCACGGTTGAACGCAATGATGCCACCAAAAGCTGAGGTTGGGTCAGTCTTGAAAGCTTTGTCATAAGCGTCAGAGATGTTGTCAGCAAGAGCAACGCCACATGGGTTAGCATGCTTAACGATAACGCAAGCAGGTTCAGAGAATTCTTTTACGCATTCAAGAGCAGCATCGGTGTCAGAAATGTTGTTGTAAGAAAGTGCCTTACCTTGGATCTGTACAGCGGTAGAGATGCTAGCGTTGGTGTTGTTAGCTTCAACGTAGAAAGCTGCCTTCTGATGGCCGTTTTCGCCGTAACGCATATCCTGCTTTTTGATAAACTGAGTGTTGAAAGTACGAGGGAACTTAGAGTTAGGGTCGGTTTCTTCTGGAATACCGTAGCTTGGAACTTTAGTACCGAAGTAGTTAGCGATCATACCATCGTAAGCTGCAGTGTGTTCAAAAGCTGCGATTGAGAGATCGAAACGAGTTTCGTACTTAAGAGAATTGTTGTTAGCATCCATTTCAGCAATTACACGGTTGTAATCTTTAGTGTTTACAACGATGGCAACATCCTTAAAGTTCTTAGCAGCACTACGTACCATGGTTGGGCCGCCGATGTCGATGTTTTCGATTGCATTTTCGAGGGTGCAGTCTGGTTTTGCTACAGTAGCAGCAAATGGATAAAGGTTAACTACTACGAGATCGATAGGCTTGATGTTGTGTTCTTGCATAACTTCATCGTCAGTGCCGCGACGGCCAAGAATGCCACCGTGTATCATTGGGTGAAGGGTCTTTACACGACCACCCATCATTTCAGGGAAGCCTGTGTAATCGCCTACTTCGATCACGGAAACGCCAGCTTCACTGAGCATTTTGGCAGTGCCACCGGTAGAAAGAATTTCTACATTACGCTGTGAAAGGGCTTTGGCAAAATCTACAACGCCGGTTTTATCAGATACGCTGATAAGGGCACGACGGATTGGACGGATATTATCCATTTGGTTACAACCTCGAAGCAAATAATTGGATTATTGACAAAAATGTCGAGAAGAGTGGGTTCATTGACCAAAAAATTTGGGTAAATCAAATTGGCAAAATTTGATTGAACACACATTTTTACTTCGCTAATTTTACATAATAATGAGCAGAATTTCTATAAATAAAGAAGGCTTTGTGTCGGTAAAAACAAATAGAACTTTATGATGGAGTTAAACGTTTGTATTCTCGGCCTTTGTTGATTAAGTTTTCAGTGATTTGAGGTATTTACGTTCAACCTTTGCCACAAAACGTGATTTTTACCGCAAAAATGTGCACTTAATATCTAAATAACAGTGGCTAGTATACAAAACGTTTGTTTTTTAACGTAATATTTTGTAATTTATCTTCCGTGCCATTTGGTTTTAAGCCTTATGACATCACAGATTTATGGTGCGTATTAAAATTTGGTAACCGCTTTCTTCTAACTCAAGCGGGCCACGTTTAAGTAAAACAAAGCTGAAAAAGCAAGGTAGCAGTATTTTGAGGAATGACTGCATTTACTTTAACTGAACTCGGCAAGAAGTCTCCCACCTCTATAGGTGGGGGAGGATGTCACTGAGGTCTCATAAAGCTAAAGGCTTTGTTTGTACCTGCAAACCATAAGAGCTTAGATAAGAAAAGGGTATTCTCTACTAAGCAGGGTCAAGTTCCGATCCTGTATTCCAGGAAGTAAGGCTAACAGGGCTAAACTTATGTCTGGAAACGAGTTTCCTAAAATAATAATTACTGTTTGTCACTAAAAGGATGTTGAACATGAATAAGACTCAGCTTGTTGATGCAGTTGCTGTGAAGAGTGAACTTAGTAAGAAAGATGCACATAAAGCTTTAGAAGCAGTTCTCGAAGTAATCACTGAACAGCTTGCTCAGGGTGAAACTGTAACTTTCGTTGGTTTTGGTACTTTTAAGGTAAATAACCGTGCAGCTCGCACTGGTCGTAACCCACGTACTGGTGAAGAAATCAAGATTGCAGCAGCTCGTCTTCCTGGGTTTACTGCTGGCAAGGTTCTTAAGGACGCAGTAAACGGTAAGTAATTTACTGATGTTAGTTTTTTAAGGGGTGTCATGCCGAGGTATGACGCCCCTTTTTAATTTTAGGCTCCGTATTTAATAATAGTTTTTCACAGAGAATTTTATTTCTCGGTTAAACTAGAGGTTAGCTAAGAATAAGCCTTATAATTTTATTAGAGCAAACAAGGAGAACTTACCGTGATTAGAATGATTGCGACCGATATGGATGGGACTTTACTTGACTCTACCAGGCATATTTTACCAAGAACTAAGCAGGCCTTATGTAAAGCAAGAGAGCAAGGGTGTGAAGTGGTCATTGCCACGGGACGTCCGATCGAAGGAATTCTACCTTATGCTAAGGAATTAGGCACATTAGTGCCTGGCCAATATGCGATTGCGTTTAATGGGGCGGCGGTGTATGAATTATCCACTTTAAAAACGGTCGTACAAGATACAATTTCAGGCGCTGATATTCGTAAATTGGCAGCTTGCGCATCTTCTTTAGGTTTATATAGCCATGCTTTTTCGATGACTCGTGGCTTGCTCACCGAAAAAAATAATGAATGGACGGATATTGAAAAGAATTACAATCAAATTCCGTTAACGCTAACCGATTTTCAAGCCTGCGCTGACCACGAAGAATTCTTTAAAATATTGTTTTGTGGGCCTCAAGAGCTCATTGACAAGGCTGAAGAAGCCACTAGAGATTTGCGCCAGAATTTTACTGTAGTGCGCAGTATGCCGTTCTTTTTGGAATTTTTAAACAAAAACGCCTCCAAAGGTTTTGCTTTAGAAAAATTAGCTTCTTATTTAGGGATTCCTCTGACCGAAGTCATGGCTTTTGGGGATGCTCAAAACGATGAACATATGCTCGAAGTGGCAGGTGTTGGGGTGGCTATGGGTAACAGCGTGCCTTTAATTATTGATATGGCTGATAAAGTTACAGCCAGCAATGATGAAGATGGGATAGCTATAGTCGTGGAACAAGAATTAGGCTTGTCATAACTAAATACTTACTAGATAGTACTTCCTTGATAATGAGTATAAATACAGGAAAAGTGATTTATAGGAAAACTATAAAAGATGCAACAGGAAAAACTAAACAAGAATCCCCAAAATCAAGACATCAAGTTTGGGCGTCGACATGATGGTGAACGACCTTCGACCCACGAAAGTCAGCCCCTATTCGTTAGCATTCGCTCATTCTTTAAAATTGCTACCCCTTTTTGGCGGAGCCGCGAAAGCTTAATGGCTTGGGTTCAACTAGGACTTATAGTTTTGTTTACGGCCATGACTATATTTTTGGCTAAGCAATTTAACGATTGGTACAAAGAATTTTGGGATTATATTCAAAACTACAATCTAAATGGCTTCATTGGGTGCTTATTCCTCTTTTGCTTTTTAGCAACCTTGCATGTTTGTACAGTCGTTTATAAAGCTTATGTTATCTCGGCCTTAACCATTAGGTGGCGTAAATGGTTAACTAAGTATTACATTGAAAGATATCTCAAACGTAATGCTTTTTATACTTTAGCTTTAACTGATGCTGAAACTGATAACCCGGATCAGCGTATTGCTGATGACTTGAATAAATTTGTCGCTCTAACAATTTCGACCATCATCAGTATTATTACGGACTTATCAATGCTGGCCACCTTTGTGATTGTGTTGTGGGGGTTATCAGCAGCCGTTACAGTGCCTATCATGGGGCATGAAGTACATTTACCTGATGGCTATATGTTGTACTTAGCATTAGTATATGCCACGCTTGGTACTATTATTACTTTTGTTATGGGGCGGCCATTAGTCCTTTTAAACTTTAGACAACAACGATTTGAAGCAGATTTCCGTTATGCGTTAATTAGAATGCGTGAAAATGCGGAATCAGTAGCGCTTTATCGTGGTAGTGGTGAAGAAGCTCGCCGGTTTAAGTTCTTGTTTGGGGATGTTGTTTCTAACTACGTATATTTAATTTTCAAAATTAAAACCTTAGGCTTTTTTACCTTAGGTTATGCACAAACTGCGGTTATTTTCCCAATTATTATTTCTGCTCCAATGTATTTTGCGCACATCATTACCATTGGTAGCTTGATGCAAATAAATTCTGCCTTTGGCAGAGTGCAGGATTCTTTATCTACGTTGATTCAGAATTTTACTTCTTTAGCTGAATGGAAAGCCGTTATCGATCGTTTGGCTCTTTTTGAAAAGGGGATTAGTAAAGCCGCAAACTTACCGTTACCAACGATTTCTACGGTGGGAACAAACCTTACGATTAAAGGTTTAGAAGTAAAACGTCCAGACGGTGTGGCTTTGTTATCTAATTTCGACCTAGAGCTTAATCCAGGGGAAAGTTTACTTATCCGTGGGGCTAGCGGTTGTGGTAAATCAACGTTCTTAAGAAGTGTAGCTGGTATTTGGCCGTATGCTACGGGCGAAATTAAACTACCGCAAGGAAAGAGTCTCTTCTTGAGTCAAAAACCTTATATGCCATTAGGTACTCTTAAAGCTGCGGTTTGTTATCCACAACAAGCAGACCAGACTTCTGATGAGGTTATAGCTGAAATGCTAAAGAGCGTAGGTCTTAGTAATCTTGTGGATAAACTAGGTAGTGTTGAGCAGTGGGGGATGGCCCTTTCTTTAGGTGAACAGCAGCGTATTGCTTTTATTAGATCCTTTATTAATGCGCCTGATATTATCTTCATGGATGAAGTGACTAGTGCGCTTGATGAAGATAATGAATCAACGCTTTATGGCATGCTTAAAACTCGCTTACCACAAGCTATCATCATAAGCGTAGGCCATCGTGGGACTTTGGTTAAATTCCATACTCGCGAACTTAAGTTCTAGTGCTATTACTTCGAGCTATGCTCGGAGGTATGCTAAATTTGTAGCTTGGAAAAATTAGAACTAAAAGGTTGGTAAATTAAAGACCGAAAGTTATGAACTTTCGGTCTTTAACTTTTTAAGAAGGATTAGATTGAGAAGGTTTAGGCAATTTAACTTAATAGTTGAGCTTAATAGCTGTGGTTAAATTATTTAGGGCGGAATTATTAACTGTTGAGCCTAAGTTTTGGTTAAAAAAGGCAACAGATGAAGAACTTCTTTTATCAAAATCTAAAGGTCACCTAATTAACAGCAAGAGTTAGCAAACTGCAAACCATACTGTCTAGCTTGCGCATCAATAATTCTAACGACCACGGCTTCAGTATTTAAAGATGGCACATCAGAGCTATCATCGTCTAAGATAACTGTTACCTTATCATTAACAGCAAGTACTTCGTTTTTTAGTCTAACGCTCATGCCGGTAGCACTTATATTGATGCATTCTGCTTGAATTTTTTTTTGGGCAAAAACAATTGTGCATCTTACCGGAAGTTCTACTCGGATAAAAGTACGGCGTTCTCTGGTGTGGTCCATTAGGGAGATCCTTTTAGTTTGAAGTTTTAAACTACAATATTATTATTTTAGTGTTTGTCATTATAGTTAAATTATATTTTAAGTCTGTAAAAAAATGAAGATATCGTGAAAATTACCATTTTTTAGTTCTAAAACGTGAGCTTAAAGTGTAGAGTAGAACTTGGAACTGATTAGTTATAAAGATTGACTGTACTTCCTTGTCGTAAGACAAAAATTTACCGCTAATGTCGTCGTAGGACTCTTTGGTAATAAAAGTCCTGATTCAAACAGGTTTACACTTGTAACTCCAAAGCCTGAAAATTGTGTACGATTACAAGCTACACTTGACAATCAGAACCCCACGGGCTTGCCCGTGGGAGCAGTCAGAAATACAATTATGAGGATTACTGATGAAAAAAACTTTTAAATCACTAGTTTCAAAGGCAGGTTATATTTTAATCGGCACAGCTTTTTTTTCTGGATGTGCAATTATGGATGAAGAAACCTGTAGGGCCACTGATTGGTATCAACAGGGGCTCAACGATGGCAGTAAAGGGAGCTCAAGTAAGCTCTTAGAGAAGTATTATAGCGCTTGCTCTGAATATATAACGGTCGATGCTACTAAGTACCGTGAAGGGCGCTTAGAAGGGGCGGTTACATTCTGTACTCCATTAACTGCATATAATAAGGGTCGAGCCGGTTGGGAAGTTACTGATATCTGCAACGATTTAGATGCAAGTGTTCAAAACCAATTTGCTTCTTACTACCAACGTGGGCACAATATTTTTGAAGCGGAACAGGTTCTAAAACAGATTGATAGTTATATCTCTGACCTTAGAGAGGTTATGTCTTGGGGGACGCAAGACGTCGGTTTACTAAATGATTATGAATATTTGGTGGGACTTCGTCCGACGGTGGTTTCATATATCAATAAAGCTATAAACGCAGGTATGGACGGCAAATATCAGATGTATAGCTTTGACCAAGCGATAACTGAAGAAGTGCCTGACAAGTGGGCGCTAGATGGTTTAAGTAACAAGGTTGATGCTATTTCTGATGTTAGTTTAGAACTTGAAAGAATAAAAAATGATTCGTGTTACGATTCTGAAACCAAGGCTTGTCGTAAGCGCGTAAATTGCCTATTTGATGAGGAAGATAGATTAAATCGCCAGCTACGCCGTTACCTAGATTCTAGTGCTTCAAGTTCATTTTATATAGAATCTTACAAATGTCGTTAAGCTCGAATATGGCTTAAGCTTTGGTTTTAACTTGGTTGGTAATTTGGTTTTAAACTTAGTCTTTTAAGGTCGAAAAAAGGCCCCGGTAAACTTTTCCTTCAAGGTGTTCCTTAAGAGGTGGTTTACTGGGGCCTTTATTTATTAGATCTTGAGAACTATTTTAAATCCAAGTTTAAATCCAAGCTTTGAGCTTTTGTTCGTAGTTTGAAATCTCTTGCTCATGCTGCAAAGTAAGGCCGATGTTATCGAGGCCGTTTAATAAGCAGTATCTACGGAAAGAATCGAGTGGGAATGAGAACTTTAAATCGTTGCAACTAACGGTCATATTTTCAAGATCAACAGTGATCTTTTGACCTTCGTGTGCATTGATTTCACGGTGTAAAGCATCAACTTCATCAGCTGTTAGTTTTACTAGTAACAAACCATTGTTGAGAGAGTTGTTGTAAAAAATATCAGCGAAGCTTGAAGCGATAATAGCTTTAAAGCCGTAGTCAGCAAGAGCCCATGGGGCATGTTCACGGCTAGAACCGTTACCGAAGTTTTCACGAGCTACGAGGATGCTCGCACCTTGGTATCTTGGTTTGTTTAAAATGAAGTCTGGGTTTGGAATAGTACCAGCTTCATCAAGGTAGCGCCAATCGTTGAATAAATGCTTACCAAAACCTAAACGAGAAACAGCTTGTAAAAACTGCTTTGGAATAATTTGGTCGGTATCAACGTTAGCCGCGTCGAGTGGTACTGCAAGACCAGTGTGACAGGTAAATTTCTGCATGCTTATTCTCCTAGAAGTTTCTTACATCAACGATGTGGCCAGCAATTGCGGCAGCAGCTGCCATTGCAGGACTCATTAAGTGAGTTCTAGAGCCACGGCCTTGACGACCTTCGAAATTACGGTTAGAGGTTGAAGCGCAGCGTTCACCGTTTGGCACTTTATCGCTATTCATAGCAAGACACATTGAACAACCTGGTAAACGCCATTCGAAACCTGCTTCGGTAAAGATCTTATCGAGACCTTCTTGTTCAGCAATGGTCTTAACTTCTTGAGAACCAGGGACCACGATAGCTTGTACATTTGGGGCTACATGACGGCCTTTGATAACTTCAGCAGCAGCGCGCATGTCTTCGATTCGGCCATTGGTGCAAGAGCCAATGAATACCTTGTCGATAGCCACGTCAGTAATCTTAGTGTGAGCCTTAAGAGCAGTGTAAGCTAAAGCCTTTTCACATGAGCTACGTTCGATTTCGTTAGCAAAATCTTCTGGAGCTGGAATTAAACCATCTACAGGCATGCCTTGACCTGGGTTAGTACCCCAAGTTACGAATGGTACGAGTTTGTTAGCATCGAGTGTAACAACCGCATCCCAAACTGCATCATCATCAGATTTTAAGGTTTTCCAATAAGCAACTGCTTCATCCCACATTTCACCCTTAGGGGCAAATGGACGGCCCTTAACGTAGTTAAAGGTGGTTTCATCTGGAGCAATCATCCCAACCTTAGCACCCATTTCGATTGCCATGTTAGAAAGGGTCATACGGCCTTCCATGGTGAGGTTACGAATAGCTTCACCGCAGAATTCAACAGCGTAACCAGTGCCACCGGCAGTACCAAGCTTAGTACAGATAGCAAGGATGATATCCTTAGCGCTAAGACCTGGGCCGAGTTTGCCGGTTACTTCGATCTTCATGTTCTTAAGCTTAGCTTGCTTTACGGTCTGAGTAGCCAAAACGTGTTCAACTTCAGAGGTACCAATCCCAAATGCAAGAGCCCCAAATGCCCCATGAGTTGCAGTGTGGGAGTCACCACATACTAAGGTTACCCCAGGAAGGGTAGCACCAATTTGTGGACCGATAACGTGCACGATACCTTGCCATTTATGGCCAAGACCATAAAGTGGTACGTTAAATTTCTTACAGTTGTCGATCAAAGTTTGCATTTGGATGCGACCAAGCTCACCACAAGCGTTGATATCACTTGAGAGCGTAGAAACGTTATGGTCCATGGTAGCCCATGTTCTGTTAGGGCGACGAACTTTGCGCCCATGTACAGCTAAACCATCAAAAGCTTGAGGGCTAGTTACTTCGTGCAATAAATGTCTGTCAATGTAGAGAATAGGGGTTTCACCTTCATTTGCACAGACTACGTGTGCATCATAAACTTTTTCGTAGAGTGTTTTTCCCATTATAGACTCCAGTTAGATTCTTGAAGCAACCAAATCACCCATAGCGTCAGTGCTCTGAGCATCATGTTTAGCAGTGCCACTAGCCATGAGGTCGCCAGTTAAGTAACCATCAGCAAGTACAGAGGCTACAGCGTCTTCAATAGCCTTAGCCGCAGCTTCTTCCTTGAAGCTATAACGAAGCATGAGAGCTGCAGAAAGAATTTGCGCTGTTGGGTTAGCAATGTTTTGACCTGCGATATCAGGAGCAGAACCACCAGCAGGTTCGTACAAGCCGAAACCATCTTCGCTTAAGCTGGCGCTAGGGAGCATGCCCATAGAACCTGTAATCATGGCACATTCGTCAGAAAGAATGTCACCAAACATATTGCCACAAAGCAAAATGTCAAACTGTGAAGGGTCTTTAACTAACTGCATGGTAGCGTTGTCGATGTACACGTGATTTAAAGTAACATCTGGGTATTGCTTGCTAACTTCAGTTACAACTTGACGCCAAAGAATTGAACTTTGCAATACGTTTGACTTATCAACAGAAGTTACCTTTTTACGACGTAGGCGAGCTGATTCAAAAGCAATTTTAGCAATGCGTTCAACTTCATAACGACTGTAAACAGCGGTATCAAACCCTCTTTCGTTAGCACCTTCGCCATCACGACCTTTGGGTTGGCCGAAATAAATGCCACCAGTAAGTTCACGTACGCATACCATATCGAAGCCCTTGTCAGCGATATCAGCACGGAGTGGGGAAAGAGTGTTTAAGCCCTTATGGATCTGAGCTGGGCGGAGGTTGCAGAATAACTTGAAATGCTTACGAAGCGGAAGAAGTGCCCCACGTTCTGGACGAGAGTCAGGTGGAAGATGATCCCACTTTGGACCGCCAACGGAACCAAAGAGGATGGCGTCAGATTCTTCACACACTTTAAGGGTTTCTGCTGGAAGAGGGCAACCACATTCATCGATTGCTTTACCGCCGACAAAACATTCTGTTAAAGTGAAGTTTAAATCAAACTTCTTTTCAACTGTGTGAAGTACTTTGATAGCCTGAGCCATTACTTCAGGGCCGATACCGTCGCCTGGAAGGACTGCTACTTTATAGTTTTTGGTCATTAATTAAATCTCCGCTTGATGCGAGAAGCAGACTTACCTGCTTCTTTTCTAAAATTTCTTTAATTTACTTAATTTTTTTAGTGATAAGTTAAAGGTTCGGCCGAAGAGTTAAGGCTCTTCGGCCGAATGTTAGTCATTATTGGTGAATCTTTTGCTTTTCGATTTCAACCAATTTAGAACGGTAAATGCTGTTGCATGCGTGGATCATTGCTTCAGCAGAGGATTGGATAATGTCAGTAGCCAACCCCATACCATGGAACAATTTATCTTCGTATTTAACAAGGATATCTACCTGACCAAGAGCGTCTTTACCTTGCCCCTTGGACTTAATTTCGTATTTCTGAAGTGAAATGTTGTAACCGGTGAGGCGATAGATACATTGGTAAATTGCGTCAACAGGACCGTTACCAATACATGAATCAGTTACAATTTTACCGCCGATATTAAGTTTCATGCTAGCGGTTGGAAGAACATTTTTACCACCACTTAAGACGGTCATGTATTCAATCTTGAATTCTTCAGGCTCTTCAGTCAAGCTACTGAAGAACAATAAAGCTTCCAAGTCATAGTCAAAAACTTGACCTTTGACATCAGCAAGTTCCTTAAAGCGGCTGTAAACATCGTCAAGGTTGTATGAACCTTCTTTGTAGCCCATAAGTTCAAGTCTGTGCTTAATGATATGACGACCTGAACGAGCGGTTAAGTTCATATTGTTAGTGTTAAATCCAACGCTTTCAGGGGTTATGATTTCGTAAGTATCACGAGCCTTTAATACACCATCTTGGTGAATACCTGAGCTGTGTGAGAAAGCATTTGAACCAACAATTGCCTTGTAGGGTGGTACTGGCATGTTACATATTTGGCTAACAAGCTGTGAAGTACGAGCGATACGCTTGCAATCAATACCTGTGTGCAGGTTGAGGAACTTAGAACGAGTCTTAATAGCCATAACTACTTCTTCAAGAGCGCAGTTACCAGCACGTTCACCAATACCGTTAATAGTACATTCAATCTGACGTGCGCCATTCATAGCTGCAGTCATAGCCAAAGCTGAAGCCATGCCAAGGTCGTTGTGAGTGTGCACACTGATGCAAGCTTGATCGATGTTTGGTACACGGTTAAAGAGGGTAGAGATGATATTGCCATATTCGGTTGGAAAGGTGTAACCAACGGTATCTGGAATATTTACAGTTTTAGCTCCTGCTTTAATAGCAGCTTCTACTACACGGCACAAATGGTCAATTGGGGTACGGCCAGCGTCTTCGCAAGAAAATTCAACGTTGTCAGTTTTGTTGCGAGCATATTTAACAGCTTTAACCGCCATATCAACAATGTTATCGAAATCGCTGTGAAGCTTTTCTTTAACGTGAATATCTGAAGTGGCAATGAAGCAATGGATACGGAAGTTATCACTCACTTTTAAAGCTTCATAAGCGGCGTCGATGTCTTTCTCAAGAGCACGTGCGAGCCCACATACGGTGCTGTTTTTAATAGTTGCGGCAATTTGTTGAACAGATTCGAAATCACCTCGTGAGGAGATTGGAAAACCTACTTCCATGACGTCTACTTTAAGCTGTTCAAGTGCCAGGGCGATCTGTAACTTCTGCTTGAAAGATAAGCTAGCAGCCAGTGCCTGTTCCCCGTCACGCAATGTGGTGTCGAAGATTAATACCTGATCTGACATTTAATTTCTCCTATGCTGATTGTAAATTCGCACGGCCGGACTTGGATAAAAAAAATAAAAAAACCCGCGCTCGACCGCACGGGTTTTAAAATGATTAGGCCTTTAAGAAATGTATCTAATTTTCTCGGCTATCAGAAACCCGCACGACTACCACATAGGGGTAGTAGAGAGGATAGAGCGAGAAGACAGATAGACAATATGTTCATTTTTTAACATCCCAAAATTTATGACTAAATTCTAACAGTCTACATGGTATCAGTCAAGAACAAATATAAGCTGAAGTGACATCAATTATCTAGGTTTTATCCATGTTTTGAGATTAGATTAAAGGTGTTTTATTTTTGCGCAAATTTTTAAGTTTTTAGCTAAAACAAGGGGAGAATTTTGGTTTTTGAGGTCCTATATTTTGACTTTTGCCTGGAGGTGTGAATTATCAATGAATGGGGGCCTAAATTATCCATGTGAGTTGAGTAGCTTATCGGATGAAATAAAAGCTAAATATCAATTCAACGTGTAGTCTAATCAAGCTCTATTAGTCAAATCCAACTAATCAAACCTAACTAATCAAATTCAACGGGATAAAAATAGCTTTAGGTTGCTGACAAATTTTTAATAATTTTTTTGATGGATTTTGATGATGATTTTGGCAGTGTTAAAAGTAATTTGAGCGCCAAAAAGATTTGATGTAACGGGTAAACATTTAGTAACTAAATCAAATATTACACTCGAAAAATCTGAAATAGATCTCGATTTTCTTTTATATTTTCTTGTTTTTCGCTATAATTGCCCCGCGATTAGGCGGTTTTTACTTCGAACCTAGGAATCCTAAAGGGGATTCTTAACAATCCTGTTGTTCTTCTTTTTGTGGATGTATGTAATTATCATACCGGCGACATGAGCGCCATGTGGATTTAACCAAGAGGAATTATCGGATTGATTATTTCTTAAGTGTTTTTTATCTGCGTTACATCCTAATGTCTTTATGCGGCCATCTTTTGGTTTAGCGTCAAATTCAATTGTGGACAGTTTTGCCAGAGTACGTTGCAAAACATTTTGTGGTAACTAGTCAAATCCCAATTTTAAACATAAGCCATTTTATTTTTCATTAGTGGAAATTTTGCTGGTGAAATGTGCTTTTTATAAGTTTGCTCACCGAATGTTCGGACGTCTATTCTTATTTAGTAGACGCTAGTAAACGTGGAATTTGGGGATGGTTTGAGGAAATAACTTTATCAGTCGCTAATTACTATTGAAAAGGAAAATTAATGAATAACTCTAATGAAAATCAGCTCCTAGAAGCCTTCGAAGAAGAGCTAATTAAGAAGTTCGAAGCTAATGTAGTATCAAAGGAAGATTCAAAGGAAGCTCAAACAGAGTCAACTGAGGCGGCTGAACCTGATGTGGTTAGATTTGATGATCTAGGACTTAGTGAAGAAGTTTTAAAAGCAGTAAAGGATCTTGGATTTGAAAGTCCATCTCCTATTCAAGAACGTGCTATTGGCCCGCTCTTAGCAGGACACGATATTTTAGGTCAAGCTCAGACTGGTACAGGTAAAACTGCAGCTTTTGGTTTACCTTTGTTGTCCCGTATTGATCGTGAATCTACAGACACTCAAGTTTTAATTTTAGCACCAACTAGAGAATTGGCCATTCAGGTGGCTGAAGCTTGTCAGTCTTTTGCTAAATATTTACCACGTTTTCATGTCCTTCCAATTTACGGTGGGGCCTCTTATGAGGTTCAAGTTAAAGCGTTAAATCGTGGGGCTCAATTAGTTGTTGGGACTCCAGGCCGTGTGATCGATATGATTAAGCGTGGCAAACTTAAACTTGAAAACTTAAAGAGCTTGGTTCTTGACGAAGCTGATGAAATGCTCCGTATGGGCTTCATTGAGGACGTTGAATGGATTATTTCTCAGTGTCCAGAAGAACGTCAGATTGCGTTATTCTCAGCTACTATGCCGGACGTGATTAGACGTATTGCTAAGCAATATTTACGTGAACCAGAAGAAATCAGAATTGCAGCTAAGACTACTACTGCAACTACTGTGCGTCAGCGTTATTGGTTTGTGTCAGGCTTACACAAGATTGACGCTTTAACTCGTCTTTTAGAAGTTGAGCCATATGATGCGCTGATCATCTTTACTCGTACGAAGACTGATGCAGAAGATTTGACTAACCGCTTACTTGCACGTGGTCATTCTTGCGAAGCTTTACATGGCGACATTCCACAAAAGATTCGTGAAAAGACAGTCGAGCGTTTACGTAACGGTCAGCTTGATGTTTTAGTGGCAACTGACGTGGCAGCTCGTGGTCTTGACGTAGATCGTATTACTCACGTTGTGAACTATGATATTCCTTATGATCCAGAATCATATGTTCACCGCATTGGCCGTACTGGTCGTGCTGGTCGCACTGGTGACGCTATTTTATTCGTTTCACCAAAAGAACGTAGAATGTTACGCGTTATCGAGCAGACTACTAGACAGCCAATTGAACCAATGAAGATGCCAACTAATCAAGATATTAATCGCCATCGTGTACAAGCGTTTAAGGATAAGTTGTTAGCTGGCTTAGAAGATGATGATCTTGAACAGTATCAGGAAGTTATCAACGAAATTTTAGCTGATGATTCAATTGACCCTATCGACTTATGTGCAGCTTTAGCTAAGCTCGTACAAGGTGGGGAACCGCTTTTTGTTGATGAATCAGCTCCAGAACCTAAGCAGACAACTCTAGATGAACTTGCTCAAGGTCGTAAAGAACGTGTACGTAAGTCTCCATCAGCTGATGCTATTCCACTTAAGGACTTCCCTGATCTTAAGATGATTCGCTATCGTTTAGCTGTTGGTTATCGTGACGGGGTTAAACCAGGGCAGATCGTTGGTGCTATTGCTAACGAAGGTAATATTGAAAGCCAATACATTGGTAATATTGATATTTTCGATTCCTTTACAACTGTAGATTTGCCAGAAGGTATGCCTGGTGAAGTAATGGACGTTTTAAAGAAGGCGCGTGTTTGCGGTCGTGCTCTTGAATTGCGTAAATACTTCTCTGATCGCCCTGAAGGCGGTTTCGGTGGAGAAGGTCGTGGCCGTGGGCGTCCTCGCTTTGACCGTGATGGGGAAAAGCGTGGTGGCCGTTTCGGTGGTCGCCGTGGCAATGATGAACGTGATAATCGCAAATTTGGCGATCGTCCTCGTCGTGATGGTGATTTGCAACATCGTAAGACCGGTAAGCGCGGTTCCGTTGGCCGTGGTGCTCCATTTAGCTTCTAATACTTTTTTCCCAAAAGTAGATGGTATTTTGTTAGGTAAAATAACTAACAGCTAAATGGTCTAAGCTTTAGGTTTATAAAAGTTAAAGGGAAGCCCAATTTACCGTTTAGATTAAGGTTTAAGACTCAGTAATCGATTACTGGGTCTTTTTTATTTGGGCTAATCTAGGTATTCATGCATTTTTATCTAAAATCTCTAAGAAGACTCCTTCCTCTTTAGGTGGGAGATGAATTGTTTTTTTGCTCTTGCCTCTTTTGAGCTTAAATATATGATAATATACTAAGAAAAAGTAATGTAGTGGACTTAGAAGTCCTATACAGTAGGGGTGAAGTGGACACACCTGTAAGAATAAGGATAGCATAGCTATCAAACTTCTTTAGAATTACTCTAATGAGTAATTACGAAGCTCCCACCTCTTTAGGTGGTGAGTAGTTCACGTGGAGGAAAACCAAAAAATAGCTCCAAGGAAATTGGAGCTATAATGTTTTTTTGTTACTTTAAGCTTCATTAGGTTAATCTTCTTTTGAAGTTTCGCCTTCCTGAGGACTTGCTTGAGCCTCATCAAGGGATGCTGATGAAGAATCTAATACTTCAATTTAGCCTCAACTGCTAACGGGGCGTCGTTTGCAGTTGAGGCTAAAGCTTCACCTTCAGTTTCTACTGTTGTAGCTTCTACTGAGTTTTGATCTTTAGCTTCAAGTTCTTTAGCCGTTAGACGTTTCATACGAGCCATATAGAAGCCATCACCACCAGCTGATGGAAGGACGTGACGTTCTTCTTCTAATACGAAGTCTGGGTGTTTCTCTAGGAAGTTTGCTACTTGTTTTTCATTTTCTGATGGCAAAATACTGCAAGTAGAGTAAACCAAAATACCCCCAGGAATTGTCATTTGCGAATAGCTGTCAATAATCTGCGCTTGAATCTGTTTAAGCTCATTTATTTCCGCCGTGCGATCTTGCCACTTGGTATCAAAGTTACGTTTAAGCACCCCTAAACCTGAACAAGGCACGTCAAGAAGAACACAATCAGCTTTATTGTGTAGGCGCTTAATAACTTTGGAACTATCAATATGTCTAGTTTCAATGTTGTAAGCCCCGTCTCTACGCGCTCTTTCTTTAAGGGCTTCGAGCTTCCATTCCTTATCATCCATGGCAATAAGAGTACCACGGCCTTTCATCAAGGCTGCCAAGTGTAAGGTTTTACCACCGGCACCTGCACAGGCGTCAATAACTCTACGTCCCGGTGCGGCTTTAACAAAAGGAGCAATTTGTTGAGAGCCTAAATCTTGTTGTTCAAAGAGCCCGTCTTTAAAAGCCTTAGTTCGAAAAAGAGGAGCGTTTCCAAGAATAACTAAAGCTTCTGGCATCCCTTCAACTTCAGCAAATTTAACATTTTCTGAGGTTAAAGCTGCTTTAGCTTCGGCCACTGTTGCTCTTAAAGTATTGATTCGAATATAGCGATTTGGTTCACTAGAGATAAATTTGCGTTCGTGATTCCAAACTTCGCCAAGTTCACCACGACAAAGGTGATCAAGCCAATGTGGGATGCCATATTTGAGCATTTCATCTTCTTGAGCTTCTGCCTTTCTGATTTTGGCTGCTTTTTCGCTGAATTTTTCAGTGTCAGGTAGGTTTTTAGGTACCGGCCATTTATGTTCCACATGGAGAGCACAAATGAGGGCATTGATATGATTCTTCATATCTTTGACCTTTTTATAACCAGCGATGTAGGTGTAGTAATTAAGGCGACGAATTAAGTCATTTACTAAACGAATGATTAACGCTTGTTCGTCGCTTTCAAGTTTGATTTTACGGAAATGGTCGGCATATGCACGGTCCAAAGGAGTGTTTTTGCTAAAAACTTCCTTAAGGATAGAGCTTATGAGGCGGATTTTAAAAGCAGATAGTGAAAATGCTGCCATGTGTTTCTCCAGTAAAAATATTTAGTTTTATAAATTAGCTAATGCCAAATGCTCGTTGGATAGTTTGAGGTATCTTACTCTTCGCGTCCTTTAGGACCGTAGCCGGACTCCTTTAAGGTATAACCGTCGTGATTTACCCACACGTCAAGCCCATTTCTGTTATTACCAGCTACGAGGCTTGCCGCAAAACTTGGACTAGTGAAAAGGTAACTTTCAGTGAGTTCGTAACAATTAAGTTTTTCGTTTAGGGTTAGGATACCAGCTGTGATTAATTCTTGCCGAAAATCTACTACTGGTTGTCGCAACGATTTAGCATAATGCAAGGAAATTAAAGTGCCTTTATTTAGCATAAAGCTAGGGTTACTACGATTCCCAAGGGGGAATCCAGAGGCATTAACGCCTTTTACCTGAAAGTAATAATTCTCTCTAGTTTCTAAATCTTTTGTTTCGCTAAAGATGTTTTTTAAAGTCTGAAATTCTTCGTATAGTTCAATGGGGACGATCGCATGGGTGCGAGTACCATTGCTATTGACGATAAAAGAAATTTTTGACGGATCCTGGGACATGAGCATTCTGACCTAGTTTAAAATCGTTTTTTCAATTATAACTAATTGCCGGTCAAAAAACTAAAATACCTAGGTGATTTTGCGTATGGATGAAGTTGGTTGGTATTTTGGGTCCTGTAGGATGAGGTGAAGACTCAAGTTTTAAGTAGTTACAGGGAGTGAAAGCTCGGTAATAGCTTGTGAAAATTTTACAAAGAAACACCGTATGAGCCTGTGACTTCATACGGTGTTTTAAGAACTAAGTAAGCTGCTTGGTTACAGACGGCTATAGCCTCGAAAAACTATCGTTCTATTCTTGGTGATAATTTTTAAGGAAGCGCGCAAGTCTTGTACATGCATCAGTGATTACTTCTTCGGTTGGTAAGAATACTAAACGGAAGTGATCTGGAGCCGGCCAGTTAAAGCCTGTGCCTTGCACAATAAGCATCTTTTCTTGGCGCAATAAATCTAAAACCATCTTTTGGTCGTCCTTGATCTTATAAACCTTTGGATCAATACGTGGGAACATATAAAGTGCGCCCTTCGGTTTTACTACGCTTAAGCCTGGGATGCTATTGATGAGTTCGTAAGCCTTATCACGTTGTCTACGTAATCTACCACCTGGTAAAATCAATTCATTAATACTTTGGTAACCTCCGAGCGCAGTTTGAATACCGTATTGCATTGGTACGTTGGCACACAAACGCATGGAGGCTAAAATATTAAGCCCTTGAATATAGCCCTTGGCAAATTGTTTTGGTCCGCTAATGACCATCCATCCCTGGCGGAAACCGCATGAACGATATGCTTTAGAGAGGCCGTTAAAGGTAATTACTAAAACGTCATCACATAAAGTACAAACGCTATGGTGAGCAATGTCATCGTAAAGAATCTTGTCGTAGATTTCATCAGCAAAAATGATGAGATTATTCTGACGAGCAATTTCAATTACATCTAGCAAAAATTCGGTTGAGTAAACAGCGCCAGTTGGATTATTAGGGTTAATCAGCACGATCCCACGAGTTCTTGGAGTGATCTTTTTCTTAATGTCATCAAGATCAGGGAACCAGTCAGCCTGTTCATCACAGATATAGTGTACTGCACGCCCCCCGCTTAGGTTGACAGCTGCGGTCCAAAGAGGGTAGTCAGGAGCAGGAACTAGGATTTCGTCGCCATTATTTAATAGAGCCTGCATAGACTGGACTATAAGTTCGGATGCGCCGTTGCCGATAAAAATATCGTCATAGTCCACTGTGCGCAGTCCCTTTTGTTGGTAATACTGAGCAATAGCTTTACGGGCAGAGAAAATCCCCTTTGAATCACAATAACCTTGGCCATGAGACATGTTAAGAATAATGTCTTTAACCACTTCTTCTGGGGCATCGAACCCAAAGAGAGCCAGGTTACCAATATTGAGTTTTAAAATGCGATGACCTTCATCTTCCATGCGACGAGCTTCGATATGAACTTTGCCGCGGATGTCGTAACAGACATTATCCAATTTATGGGATTTTTCTATAACGTTCATAAAAATACAACTTTATTTATATTCAATTCGTTTTTATATAAGTACATTAGATTTAAGGTTTTTTAACCTTCGTTATTAGGGCTTAGCAAAACTATAACGCTTGAAAACTCAACGCAAATTTTTAACTGTCCTAATAGTAGTTTGGTTTTTTTGAACCTAATGGTGTTGATTTTAACACCTTTTAATCTAGCTTGCGCTTTAATGAGAGTGAACTTGGGGTTTTCCCGTAAACGAATATTTTATGTTTAGTGAGTTATCTACACTTATATATTATCAACCGGTCTCTAAACAGAATAAAGCACTATAATCATGGTTTGTTTATAGTGCTTTTAGGTATATTTGCTAATAATTTGTAAAAAACAGTGAAATATCCTGTTTATGGCTGAGTTATAGTTTGTTCATGATAGATTTGTTCTAAAATCTTTCTTTCATGCTTATATTGTGGACGCGCAATTTTATGAGCTTCAAGAAGTTTTCTGGTGCGTTCATCGTATGAAAGGTTGTTCATGAAGTATACAAACGGAACTAATTTCCCGTTTTGGGTGGTTAAAAAGCCAGCCAAATTAGCGACCCCGTTTAAAGTCCCTGTTTTGGCAGTTACGTTTTTAAGCAGTGGAGCGCGCATTACACTACCACGTCCTGACATAGTGCCACTCACCCCTGCTTTAGGGAGTAGAGAGATAAAATCGAGTTCTTTGTCATGCTTAAGAATATAGCTTAAGACGTTAAGCATTTGGCGGGGGGTAATGTAATTATGAGGGGATAAACCTGAACCATCAATAGTGGTGGAATTACCAAGTTCAATGCCTTTCTTCTTAAGAATGTTACGAATTGCAGTAACGGCCATAAAGTAGTTGGCAGGTCGTTTGTAGTATACAGAACCAATGGTTTTGGCAATGCTGTCGGCATACAAGTTGTTACTACGCTTTAAACAGGTAGCTAGGATCGTGCGTAATGGCACGGAATTATAGGTCGCAAAAGTTGTAAATGAACCTTGGCTTTTACGGACTAAGACAATTTTACCAGCTACGGAAATATCTAAGCGCTCTAGTAAGTTTTTGATGATGCCAGAGGCCCATCTTTCAGGGTCTTGAATGGCAAAAGATAAACCTAAAGGTTTTGTTTTGCCTTTTTGTAGAGGGATGCATCCAGAAAGAACGTAAACGTTATTGGTATTACGATCGACTTCAAGTGAACACCCACCGTAGTATTCGGCTGGTTGGACGGTTTCGACGTTGCGAACGTCTATAGCAATAGGTAGATTTTGGTTGAAGTCAACGAGTGGGGCGGCGCCAAGTTTTCTGGCGGTCAATTGCATGCTGATGCAGTTACCATCGATGATTACTGATGAAGGTGGGGCGGTAAAACATTTAGTCAAATCATCCCAAGACCAACCGGTGGCATAATTGTGTCCAGCAAAGTAACCGTAGTTTAGATACACATCACCGTTGATTTTGTTGATGCCAGACTGCTTTAAGGAGGCGCGGAGCAAGTTTAATAGATGTTCTGTTCGTAAGGTTGGATCGCCTTGGAATTCGATTTCAACATCACCATTTAAAACTCCGTTATTAACCACTAACTTATTGTTAGAAAGAATGCTTTTGCTACTAACTTTTAACAAGGTTGAAAAATGATAATCAGGGCCAAGATATTCAAGTGCAGCAAGAGCGGTAAGTACTTTTTCGGTTGAGGCAGGTCTAAAGTACTGATCCATGTTGTAGCCTGACACTCGACCGTTAATTTCATAGGCTACGCCGTTTAAGGCTCCAGCGGGTATAGAGCTATTTAAATAAGATTGGTCGTTATTTGATTTTTTATGCGGGGCTGCTTGTGCGAGTCCTGTGGCTAGCACGCAGAGCGTTACTAATAGCATTACACTTTTTATCATTTTAATAAGTCCTTGTAGAAAGTGGCGCTTTCAAACGTGAGTGTATATAAAAATTTACTGTTAATTCTTTGGAGGTATAGTTTGGTCATTGACATCATTAGTATCCGCCTCCATGGCTTCGTCAGTTTCAGGGGTGGATCTAATGGTTCCTTCAGGTGCTTCGTCGTTTTCAAAGCGTTCTAAAAGTTGTATTTCCATAGTAGACCGTTGTTCAAAACGTTTGGAGCTAGTGGCTGAAACTAGATTTACTAATACGGTGAATGAAATTAGTAAGACCAAGAATGTGGCGAAGTAATGTAGTGGAATAGTGCGATAACGTTCAATGAGCATTAACATTGGCAGTAAGGCAAATACCAAAAAGGTACTAACGTTAATTACTTGAAAACGTAATGGTAGTACTAAGGCACTGATTAGTAGAGCTAAGAAGGCAAACACAGATATGATGCTTAAAAATGTCCGATCGTTTTCAAGTGAGCGCCAAGAAAAAATACTGCCTTTAGTTTCTTTTAAAGTAGTAAAAGTGGCATATATGTTGATAAGCAAGGTGCCAGCTCCCACGAGGTAAATAAAACCTACAAATGCATACGATAAAAGGTCTGATAAAGGTTGTGAGGTGATGATTGATGGATCAAAGTAGCGCACTATTTGGTGTGAATAACCGGTGGAACCTAAGCGTAACCACCCAAGTATTCCTCGAGCTACATTTTCTAAAAGATAAAGTGGAGAGTAATCAGTAAATGAATGAGCATCAGAGAACATAGAACCAATTTCATCAGAGGTTAAAATTGAGCTCAAAAATGCCCAAACCGTTAAGCCAATAATGCCTAAGCCTGTAATTATCCCTCCGATTGATACCTTAATAGCCCGGCGTAATAAGATAAACAAAACCATGATAACGAGGCTAATTGATAGGTAGCTAAGCTGCAAACAGTAGCCAAGCCCAAGGATCAAGCACATCGAGGCCAGGAATTTAGTGAGTTTAGGATTAAGGAAGAAATGGTCTTGCTTTTCTGGACTCCGGCAACTTCTTAAATTCACTAAGGATAAGAAGACCACAGAAACCCCAAAAATAACGTACGAAGTTTGGGTTAAAGTCGTTTCGTAGAGGAACCATGGGGAGAGTAAATACATTACAGCAAAGCAACATAACGTTTTATTGCCAAAGAATTGACGTAATCCAATGGAGAAAAGCAAAAATGACATGAAGCGCAAAATAATGATAAAGGTCATGGGCGCCCATGGCGAATCAGAAAATAACAGGGGTAATGAAGTTAAAAAGTTACCCACAGAGCCCACGGTTGGACCAACTCCTGGGAGTACTTGTCCCACTATGCTGTAGTTGCCATTTTTAGCGGCATCAAGGGCGTTTAAATAAAGGTACCATTGTTCGTCGGTAATAATTTGATTAGAGGCGTACAAAAACGAGAGTACCAGATAAATGACTGATACCATTGCGGTAAACCATAGGTAATATTTGTTTGTCATTAGGTCTTGCTCTATATAGTTTTAAAACTAAATACATCATAATACGATAATAGCTTTGGGGATATCAAAACAATAAGAAATATGATTTATAAAATAAGATGTTGATCGGAGCTTGTGAAAAAAGAGATGTGTGAATAATGAAGCGTTTATGCATTCTTATGTTGTGGCTTTGTTGTGTTGCTAGGCAAAAAAAGATATTATTACACAGTTTAATTATTTTCAGGATGGGAGAACAAAACATTCGAAGCTTATTTATCTTATTTAGAATCCTTCGGGCAATCCCGGACAGACATCGCATCAGAATCAGACAAACAAACAGGTTCAAGGATTAAAAGAAACGAAGACCTCATTTGCCTAAGTGATTTTGAAATCCAACACGATAAAAAATTTCAACAAATCGAGGCTTATATATTAAAAACTCTGGAGGAAGCAGGATATCAATTACTTCTATATAAAGAGCTGCGCCCACAGAACGTTGACGAGGAATGTTTCGAAGACATTTTCGCAGTATTAAAAAACGAAGGAAAGCTGATTGAAATAGCAGATTCTTATTACGTTACAAAAGTAAAGCTACAAGCCGTAATCGAAAAGGTGGAACAACATTTCAGAGAAAACAAAATACTCACCTATTCAGAAATGCGTGACAAGTTGGAAATATCAAGAAAAACCGCTAAAATGTGGATAGAATATTTAGATAAAATCAAGATTACAATGCGTTGCGGAAATGAGACAGAGCGCGTAGCATTCGGCTTAAAAGAATAAAATCATTAATATAAGGAAGTGAAGAGTAAAGAAAATGAAGAAAGAGCAGACATATACACACGTATCACACGATTTTGAACCGGTTTTTGATGAAAACTCAAAAGTACTGATATTAGGTACATTTCCGTCGGTCAAATCGAGAGAAAACCAGTTCTATTACGGACATCCGCAGAACCGTTTCTGGAAAGTAATCGCAGGACTGACAGAAAGCGAAGTGCCGCAGACCATTGAAGAAAAGAAAAAATTATTGCTGGAGCACGGCATTGCGATATGGGATGTCATTGAGAGCTGTGATATTATTGGTTCAAGTGACAGCAGTATAAAAAATGTTGTTCCGGCTGACATTGAAAGAGTGGTCGCAAATTCTAAGATC